>RCUQ01000182.1_pt1 | contig 41343 bp, 34 predicted proteins | sample 2166351 | NCBI WGS metagenome assembly RCUQ01 (sample SAMN09932597, study PRJNA488358) | compost metagenome | feature: garden; material: soil; isolation source: compost soil in acetonitrile-enriched culture | place: Germany: Experimental Botanical Garden Goettingen | collected 2016-01-27
TTCGATGTGTATTGGTGTCGGCCAAGGCATTGCAATGATTATTCAGCGCGTTTAAAGCAGAGTTAAGGATAGCGATCATGAGCCAGTTATATGCCAGCTTATTTTACCAAAACGAGGTGACTGAAATTTTCAGTGATCGCGCGTTGGTGTCTTACATGGTTGAGGCGGAAGTTGCCTTGGCACAAGCGCAGGCTCAGGTCGGTGTTATCCCAAAATCTGCGGCAATCGCAATTTCCCAAGTTGCACAGACTGCGCTTGATCGGATTGATTTTGATGCTTTGGCTGTTGCAACAGGCTTGGCCGGCAATATTGCGATTCCTTTTGTGAAGCAATTAACTGCGATTGTGAAACAAAATGATGAAGATGCAGCGCGTTATGTGCATTGGGGCGCAACCAGTCAAGACATTTTAGACACTGCCTGTATTTTACAATGTCGTGCTGCAATGACGCATGTTGAAGCTTTAATTCACCAATGTTACCGCACTGCATTGACCCAAGCTGAACAGTATCGCTCACAAGTGATGATTGGACGCACATGGTTGCAGCAAGGGTTGCCGATTACTTTGGGGCATAAATTCGCGCGTTGGGCCTCGGCATTTCATCGTGATTTAGCCCGTATTGAAGCCATGAAAGCACGTGTTTTTACTGCTCAATTAGGCGGTGCCGTTGGTTCATTGGCTTCATTGCAAGCACAAGGTACTGCTGTGGTTCATGCTTATTCCGTTCAGCTACAGCTTTCAGTCCCAAATTGTACTTGGCATGGTGAACGAGACCGTATTGTCGAAGTGGCGAGTGTTCTAGCGATAGTGACAGGTAGCTTGGGAAAAATGGCGCGTGACTGGTCATTGATGATGCAAACTGAAATTGCAGAAGTGTTTGAGCCGGCAGCGAAAGGGCGTGGGGGATCATCGACGATGCCACACAAGCGTAATCCTGTTGCTGCGGCATCCGTTTTGGCAGCAGCCAATCGTGTACCTGTGTTGATGTCGAGTTTGTATCAAAGCATGGTGCAGGAACATGAGCGTAGTCTAGGTGGATGGCATGCAGAATGGTTGGCATTGCCTGAAATTTTCCAACTCTGTGCAGGCGCTTTAGAGCGGACTTTAGACGTGTTACAAGGCATACAAGTCAATGCTGAAAATATGCAACGCAATTTAGATTGTACCCAAGGCTTGATCATGGCGGAAGCAGTCATGATGGCTTTGGCACCGCATATGGGACGCTTACAGGCTCATCATTTGGTGGAAGCAGCATGCAAAACAGCGGTTGAAAAAGGTGTTCACTTAAAAGAGGTCATTACTGAACTCGATCCAGTCAAAACCTATTTTAGTGCAGCTCAGATTTCAGAAATTTTTAAACCCGCGTCATATCTCGGCAATATTCAAGACCAGATTGATGCGGTGTTGCAAAAAGTAAAAGGAGAGGCAAAGTGAATATCACGATGACCAATCGTCAAGGCAAGACTTTATCTGTTGCAATCAGTGGGCAAGACCATGCACCTGTGATTGTATTTTCAAACTCATTGGGTACAGATAAAGGCATGTGGCAGCCGCAAGTTGCTGCCTTCGAACAGCAGTTCAAAGTGGTGACTTATGACACGCGTGGTCATGGGCAAAGTGATGTGATTGAGCAGACCACTGTACAAAATCTTGCAGAAGATGTGATTGATATTCTGAACGGTTTAAACATTGAAAAAGCGCATTTTTGCGGGATTTCAATGGGCGGCATGACGGCTTTGTGGCTCGGTATTCACCATGCAGATCGTTTTCATAGCATCACTGTGGCGAATTCAGCAGCCAAAATTTGGACTGAAGAGGGTTGGAATGCGCGTGCAGATGCTGTGACAGCCAATGGCTTAGCTGATTTGGTCAAAACTACGCATACTCGTTGGTTTAGTGAGCAGTTTGATTATCAACACGATACTTTGGCGCAGCGCACTATTCAATCTTTAGCCACTACGCCAGCACTGGGCTATGCAGAATCTTGCCGAGCGCTCGCGCAAACAGATCTATCTACTCAAATTCAACAGATTCAGATTCCAACTTTAGTGATTGCAGGCGCATTTGACCCAGTTACGACAGTGGCAGATGGCGTCTTTATGCAACAACAGATTCAAAAGAGTGAATTAGCGGTGATTGATGCATCGCATCTTTCCAATATTGAGCAACCTGAGCTGTTTACCCAAACCCTCAGTCAGTTCATTGGATCGATTTAATAGTTTAAGGATTTTTAAAAGGACTTTCAGCCCAAGGAGGCAGGTATGGCGTCTCAGGAATACGCTACTCAAAAAACGAGTATAGACGCACAAGCACTGATTAATGATGCACCGATTAGCAAATATCAGTGGTTGATCGCAATTGTATGTTTTCTCATTGTTTTTGTTGATGGTATTGATACTGCGGCAATGGGTTTTATTGCTCCAGCCTTGGCACAAGACTGGGGAATAGACCGCTCGCAATTGGGTCCAGTCATGAGTGCGGCTTTAGGCGGCATGATTATTGGTGCTTTGGTGTCTGGTCCAACCGCTGACCGCTTTGGGCGAAAGATTGTTTTAAGTGTTTCGATGCTGATTTTTGGTGGCTTTACTCTGGCATCGGCATATGCAGCTGACTTAAATACCTTGGTGGTCCTTCGCTTTTTAACCGGTATTGGTTTGGGTGCTGCGATGCCGAATGCAACCACACTATTTTCTGAATATTGCCCACAGCGCTCACGCTCGTTACTCGTGACTTGTATGTTCTGTGGATACAACTTGGGTATGGCGACAGGTGGTTTCATCAGCAGTTGGTTGATCCCAACCTTTGGTTGGCACAGCTTATTCTTATTGGGCGGTTGGTCGCCACTGATTTTGATGATCTTGGTGATTTTCTTCTTACCTGAATCTTATCGTTTCTTGATTGTGAAAGGTCGTGACCCCGAAAAAGTTCGCAAAATCCTAACGCGTATTGCACCGACGCAAGTACATGGTGTTATTGAGTTTCATGTACCTGAAGAAAAAACGGAAGGTGGAGAGAAGAAAGGTGTGTTTGGCATGCTGTTCTCTCAGAAATATGTCAAAGGCACGGTTTTATTGTGGCTGACCTATTTTATGGGTTTGGTGATGATTTATCTGCTCACCAGTTGGTTACCAACCTTAATGCGTGAAACTGGCGCAACAATGGAACGTGCTGCATTTATTGGTGGTTTATTCCAGTTTGGCGGTGTCCTCAGTGCTTTATTTATTGGCTGGGCAATGGACCGTTTCAACCCGAACCGCATTATTGCAGGCTTCTACTTTGTCGCTGGGATCTTTGCCTTTGCCGTAGGTCAGAGCTTTGCAAATCCAACCTTACTTGCCATTTTAGTACTTTGCGCAGGTGTTGCAATTAATGGTGCACAGTCGGCAATGCCAGCATTGAGTGCTCGTTTTTATCCAACCCAATGCCGTGCAACAGGTGTGGCGTGGATGTCTGGGATTGGACGTTTTGGTGCGGTATTTGGTGCATGGATCGGCGCAGTTTTACTGGGTAATGACTGGTCATTTACTGCCATTTTAAGTCTGCTGTTAATTCCAGCAACAGCAGCAGCGGTCGCTATTTTTGTTAAATCATTGGTCGCACATACCGATGCGACCTAATTGAGGTTTCTCCCATGAATGATGAACAACGTTATAAACAAGGGATCACCGTACGCACTGAAGTGTTGGGTGAAAAGCATGTCGGTCGTTCACTTGAGAACTTGAATGATTTCAATGCCGACTTTCAAAATTTTATTAGCCGTTTTGCGTGGGGCGAAGTCTGGTCTAGACCAGGCATGCCGCGCCATACCCGTAGCTTAGTCACCATTGCCATGTTATTGGCCTTGGGCCGTGAAGACGAACTACGTATGCATTTACGTGCTTGTTTTAACAATGGTGTGACCAAGGATGACTTAAAAGAGTTGATTTTGCACTGTTCACTGTATGCCGGTTTGCCCGCAGCCAATGCAGCCATGCACATGGCAGAAGAGGTTTTTGCAAATTTGGGGATTGCCCCGCAAAAGCTGAGCGAACAGCAGCTTAGCCAAGAACAAATGAATCAAGAGTAATGGAACAAGATTAAGAGGGACGTCACATGTCGCAACTTATTTTAGGTGCTTATGCACAACGCAATACCGAAGATCATCCGCCAGCATATGCACCCGGCTATAAAACCAGTGTATTACGCTCGCCAAAAAATGCGTTGATCTCAATTGCAGAAACCTTAACTGAAGTGACTTCACCGCAGTTTAGTGCCGAACAGTTTGGGCCTAAAGATAACGATTTGATTTTGAACTATGCCAAAGAAGGTTTGCCAGTCGGTGAGCGCATTATTGTGCATGGTTATGTCCGTGATCAGTTTGGACGTCCAGTTAAAAATGCTTTGCTCGAAGTGTGGCAAGCCAATGCTTCTGGCCGTTATCGTCATCCAAATGATCAGTTTATTGGTGCGATGGACCCGAATTTTGGGGGCTGTGGCCGCATGATGACCGATGCTAATGGCTATTTTGTATTTCGTACCATTAAGCCAGGTCCTTACCCATGGCGTAACCGTATTAATGAATGGCGTCCAGCGCATATCCATTTCTCTTTACTTGCCGATGGTTGGGCGCAGCGTCTTATTTCGCAGTTCTATTTTGAAGGCGATACGCTGATTGATTCGTGTCCAATTATTAAAACCATTCCTTCGGAAGAACAACGTCGTGCGCTGATTGCCCTTGAAGATAAGAGCAATTTTATTGAAGCAGACAGCCGTTGTTATCGTTTTGACATCACTTTACGTGGTCGTCGTGCGACTTACTTCGAAAATGATTTGACTTAATTCAGGGAGAACAACATGAACCATTGGAACTTTCAAGAATTGCATGAAACGCCATCTCAAACAGGTGGACCATACGTACACATTGGTTTGTTGCCACAACAAGCCAACATCGAAGTCTTTGAAAACAACTTTAACAATCAGTTGGTTCAAGAAAAAACCTTAGGCGAACGTATTCGTTTAGAAGGTCAAGTGTTTGACGGCTTAGGTTTACCGCTACGTGATGTGTTAATTGAAATCTGGCAGGCGGATGCCAATGGTGTCTATCCAAGTGCGGCCGATATTCAAGGCAAAGTAGTCGATCCAAACTTTCTCGGTTGGGGACGTACAGGCGCAGACTTCGAAACTGGTTTTTGGAGTTTCAGTACCATTAAACCGGGTGCGGTTCCGGGACGTAAAGGGACAACTCAGGCACCGCATATTGCACTGATCATCTTTGCTCGCGGAATTAACATTGGCTTGAATACCCGTGTGTATTTTGAAGATGAAGCTGAAGCCAATGCACAAGATCCTGTACTGAAAGGCATTGAGTGGGTACCTCGTCGTCAAACCCTCATTGCAAAACGTGAAGAGCGTGATGGTGAAGTGGTGTATCGCTTTGACATTCGTATTCAAGGTGAAGATGAAACGGTCTTCTTAGACATCTAATTGTCAGAATTGGCAAGAGCAGCTATTTGATTGCTGTTCTTGATGCAATGATCCAAGTTTATACGTGGTGATGGTATGACCCATTTCATTCATCCCACGTATGTTTGCGGCTGATGATAAAAGTCAGGTAATAGTATTGAAAATACAAGGAAATGTAATGATTACCATCAAAAAATTAGCAATGCAACTCTGCTTAAGCAGCGCTATTTTAGCAGCAATGCCATCTGCATTTGCAGCAGAAACAGCTCAATCTAATGCACAACACTATATGGTCAAAAACCTCAATATTGGCGACTTACCTGTCAAAACTATTGTACCGATTACCGCAAAAACGGCTGAACAAGCGATTGCACAAGCCAAAGTGATTGCCAGTAATCCTGATGTCGATTTGGCTGAATTCCGTATCGACTTGCTTGAGTTTTCTGCCGACACAAAAAAGGTCATCGCACTGGGTCAGCAGCTGAATCAAATTTTAAAAGACAAACCGTTGATCGCGACCATTCGTACCCACAACGAAGGCGGGAAAATGATGGTGTCTGACCAAGACTATGAAAAGATTTATCGTGAATACCTGAAAAAGCCATTTATGCAATTGCTAGATATCGAAATGTTCCGTGATGCAGGCAGTGTAGCGAAATTAACCAAATTGGCACATGACAAGAACGTGTTGGTGATCATGTCAAATCATGATTTTGCCAAAACACCTGAGCAACAAGACATTGAAAACCGTTTGCTAAAACAAGATCAGATGGGTGCCGACATTCTAAAAATTGCGGTGATGCCAAAGTCAAAACAAGATGTCTTTACCCTCATGAATGCCACGCTGGCTGTGAGTCAAAAAAGTCAGAAACCCTTACTGACTATGTCAATGGGGCAGTTGGGTACGATTTCACGTGTCGCGACTGCCAACATGGGTGGTAGTTTAAGTTTCGGCATGATTGGTGAGGCTTCAGCGCCAGGTCAAATTGATGTGACTCAACTTAAACAGTTGCTGAAAACAGTACAACCAACCCCTTAATGCACTGCGTTATTCATCTTCAAGGACAGAAAAGGATTTAAAATATGAAACCATCAACTTTACGTTTGACCACATTGGTTGTGAGTTTAGCGGCATCAGGTTTTGCCAGTGCAGAAACTTATATTGTGGATCGCTATCAGGATGATATTGCAAAAGGTTCACTGCGTTGGGCAATTGAACAATCCAATGCCAATGCGACGCAAGAAAATGAAATTCAAATCCAAGCTGTAGGCAAAGCTCCCTATGCAATTAAACTGAATCAGCCTTTACCGCCAATTAAATCTTCAGTGAAGATCATCGGAACGCAATGGGACAAAACAGGCGAGTTTATTGCGATTGATGGTTCAAACTATATTAAAGGTGAAGGCGCGAAAGCCTGCCCGGGGGCAAACCCTGAACAGTATGGCACCAATGTCCGTACCACAACTTTACCGGGTCTGGTTCTGCAAGATGTGAATGGTGTGACCTTAAAAGGTCTTGATATTCACCGTTTCTGCATTGGTGTATTAGTGAATCGTTCAAGCAACAACTTGATTCAACATAACCGTATCAGTAATAACTACGGTGGCTCAGGCGTGATGTTGACGGGTGATGATGGTAAGGGCAATCCGACCTCAACCACCACCAATAACAACAAAGTCTTGAACAACTTGTTTGTCGATAATGGTGACGGTTTAGAGCTCACCCGTGGAGCGGCATTTAACCTTGTGGCCAATAACCTGTTCACTTCAACCAAAGCCAACCCAGAGCCATCTCAGGGCATTGAGATTCTTTGGGGTAATGATAATGCCGTGGTTGGTAACAAGTTTGAAAACTATTCTGATGGTTTGCAAATCAACTGGGGTAAGCGCAATTACATAGCTTATAACGAACTGACCAACAACTCGATAGGTTTTAACCTCACCGGTGATGGCAACATTTTTGACAGTAACAGAGTTCATGGTAACCGCCTTGGCATTGCCATTCGTTCAGAAAAAGATGCCAATGCCCGCACAACCTTGACCAAAAACTTAATTTGGGACAATGGTAAAGATATTAAATGCTGTGAAGCGGGTGGTTCGTGTGTACCCAATCAGCGTTTAGGCGCAATTGTATTTGCAGTGCCTGCACTTGAACATGCTGGCTTTGTCGGTTCCCGTGGTGGTGGCGTGGTCATTGAAGCGGCGAAACTGCAAAAAACCTGTACACAGCCGAATGAACAAGGCTGTAATGCTATTCCCAACCAAAACATTCAAGCTCCGCGTTTGAGTTATAGCAAAGGTCAAGTTACGGCTGACATTCAAGCGCAACCGAATCAACGGTATCAAGTTGAGTTCTTTGCCAACCGTCAAGCGAATAGTCAAGAAGCTGAACAGTATTTAGGGACTCAAGTTGTGACGACGAATGCTCAAGGTCAAGGTCAAGCAACGTGGAAAGCATTGAATAGTGCAGCAAGTGTGACGGCGAATGTGACCGACCATTTGGGTGCAACTTCTGAACTGAGTCCAGCCGTTCGCATTAAATAATAAAAACCGCATGGAAAGCTCACCTGAGTTGAGCTTTCCTCACTAAAAAGGATGTTTGGTATGCAACAACAATTATTAAGAATCGGCACACTTTCATTGGCATTATTTGGTTGCCAATTGGCTTCAGCCAATGAATTTTATTCGGCAGATCGTCAATGGTTATTCGGTGATTGGAACGGTGAACGGAAGCAACTGGAAGATCAAGGTTATAAATTTACAGCAGCAATTATGAGCCAAGCAGCGACCAATTTGGCTGGTGGCTATAACGATGACAGAAGTTTTGACAATGCTGCACAGTTGACCTTAGGTGCCAATTTTGATTTAAACAAAATTGCAGGTTGGGAAAATACCTCCGCAGCAATTATGGTGACTAAGCGTGATGGTAATGCCTTAACGCTTGAACGAATTAAAGACCCTCGTGCCAGTACCTTGGGCAACAGCCAAGAAATTTATGGTCGTGGCAAAATTTGGCGCTTAACTCAGGCTTGGATCAAAACTGGATTTGATGATAACCGCGTTCAATTTAAGATTGGTCGTATGGGCATGTCGGATGACTTTAATAGTTCGCAATGTGAATTTCAGAATTTACTTTTGTGTGGCGGACAGCTTGGAAAATCCATCGGTTCGATTTGGTATAACTGGCCTGTCAGTTTATGGGGCACCAATGTTAAATACCAATTTGCACCAGACTGGTCATTTGGCATTGGGGTCTATGAAGTTAATCCAGACAATGTCAAAACAGATTCAGACAGTGATGGCTTTAACCTTGATATGGACAATGTTGAGGGGGCAACCATTCCTGTAGAGTTGGCTTGGAAACCAAAGTTAGTCTCGTTTAATGGCTTGCCTGGTGAATATAAACTCGGTGCGTTGTATTCCACGGCTGAGGCAAAAGACATTCGCAGTGGTGAAATGCAAGATGGAAAATACAGTTTTTGGCTGAATGCACAACAACAACTGACCCAACACGGAGCTGATCCGAAGCGTGGTTTATATATCAGTTTTAATGGCGTAGTGAACGATAAGGCCACAACATTTGTAGAAAGTACACAACAACTGGCGCTTTGGTACAAAGGTCCTTTCGATAGTCGCCCTAATGACTCCATCGGTTTTGGTTTAGCTAATTATGTCGTGAATGATCGTGCGACTGACAAGCAAATCGCCACCAATGAAGGTCGTGGTTATTACAGTTACGATGCAGTTGCGAGTGACTATGTCCCGATCCAACATGACGAACTCAATGTTGAGTTGAACTATACCTATCAGTGGTCACCTGCGGTGATGCTCAGACCCAACCTACAATATATCTATCAACCTTCTGGTGTGAAAGAAGTGGATGATGCTTGGGTAGCGGGTCTTAGCGTCAAGGTGAATTTTTAATCGTATTTAAAGTAAAAGAGTGTTTAAAATGTAAGCAATACTGTTGCTGAGTCAGGGGCTGTTGACACTTCATCTATGTTTGCGACAACGAGTATTTTTTAGATGATACTAGGCGTGAAATACGCAATTTAGTCATTCTAAATAAGTGGTTCGCAACAACGTAGCATCAAAAAATACTCTAGTCCTAAAAGGTTGTGGCTAAAATCTTCACAGACATCGTTATGAAACTTGAAAATAGTCCCACTATTGTCATCGTTCCATGCCTTGCCTGCTCAATTTTAGCCTACAACGCAAGCCATTTATGAAATATCAACAGCCCCTAAACACTCTTTTTTCATTGTTGAAGCAAGTTAATTGTGGATGCTCAAAGTTTGGATGTGGTGTGAATGATGCTCAAAACAAAGTAGCAGAGATCATTTAAAACACAGCATTTGGAGTAAAAAGTATGTCCGAAGCACAATCTCAACCCATATTTAAAATATGGTGCTTTATATTAGGCTTGGCTTTATTGCTGACTGGCTTATTTTATTTAATCGGTGGTGGAAAACTGATTAGTCTAGGTGGTTCATGGTACTTCCTCATTGCAGGCTTATTGACCACCATTTCCGCAGTCTTTATTTTTAGAAAAAAAGCATTGGGTGTTTGGATTTTTGCACTGGTTTTTCTTGGAACCGTGGTTTGGGCACTGTTTGATGCAGGTTGGGATTTTTGGGCACTACATTCACGTTTAATGTTTCCTGCGGGTTTATTTGCCGCACTGTGTTTTACCTTGCCTGCTATTCGTAAGTACCAATTTCAAATTGCGCCTTCGGCACCCGCTTATGCCTTAGGTGGTTTGACAGTGTTAGGTATGCTCGGTGGTTTATATGGCATGTTTATTCCACATCCTACAGTCAAAGCCAGTGGTGAAGAGCTACCCCTAGTGCCTGTAACAGCTCAAACCCAACAAGTGAATTGGTCGCACTATGGTAACGATGCGGGTGGGAGTCGTTTTGCTGCGTTGGATCAAATTAACCGTAATAATGTATCTAAGTTAAAGGAAGCATGGCGCTTTCAAACAGGCGATATGACCACAGGTACGGGTAATGGTGCAGAAGACCAGCTCACCCCTTTACAGGTGGGCGATAAAGTTTTTTTATGTACCCCGCATAACAACATCATTGCTTTAGATGCTGACACAGGTAAACAAATCTGGAAAGCTGAAGTGAACTCAAAAGCCGATGCTTGGGAGCGTTGCCGTGGTGTAGGTTATTTTGACTCGACTCAAGCCTTGGTACAACCGACTTTAGCAGGTGCCAGTGCTGTCACTGCGGTGGCAAACAATACTGCATGTCCACGTCGTATTTATACCAATACACCTGATGGTCGTTTAATTGCAGTCAATGCAGATACAGGCGAACGCTGTAAAGACTTTGGTGTCGATGGAACGGTGAACTTACTGGAAGGTCTAGGTGCAGGCACGCAAGCGCCTCGTTTTGAAGTGACCTCGGCGCCAACCATTGCGGGAACCAGCATCATTGTTGGAAGTCGTATTGCTGACAACTTTGCAGCGGATATGCCGGGTGGTGTGATTCGTGCCTATGACGTGATTACTGGACAGCTACGATGGGCTTTTGATCCACGTAACCCAAATCCAAACTATGTCCTGAAACCGGGTGAAATCTATAAACGTAGCTCGGCAAACTCTTGGGCGGCAATGTCCTATGACCCACAAATGAACACCGTATTCTTACCAATGGGAAGTTCGTCGGTTGATGTCTGGGGCGGAAACCGTCAACCGGTCGATCATAAGTACAATTCTTCTGTTTTGGCTTTGGATGCAACCACAGGTAAAGAGAAGTGGGTTTATCAAACCGTTCACAATGACCTTTGGGACTTCGATTTACCCATGCAGCCAAGCTTGGTCGACTTTCCGATGCAAAATGGGCAAACCAAACCTGCTGTCGTCATTGGCACCAAGTCAGGTCAGTTCTTTGTACTCGACCGTGTGACAGGCAAGCCTTTAACCAAAGTGGTTGAGCAGCCTGTAAAAGCTGCAGATATTCCTGATGAGCAATACAGTGCAACTCAGCCACGTTCAGTTGAAATGCCACAGATTGGTAATCAAACTTTGACTGAATCGGACATGTGGGGCGCAACGCCATTTGACCAGTTGATGTGTCGTATTAACTTTAAATCGATGCGTTATGACGGTCTCTTTACTGCACCGGGTTCTGATATATCTTTAAGTTTTCCGGGTTCGCTGGGGGGGATGAACTGGGGCAGTATCGCATTTGACCCAACGCATCGTTATATGTTTGTCAACGACATGCGCCTAGGTTTGTGGATTCAGCTGATTAAACAAACGCCTGAAGATTTAAAACTTGAAGCCAGTGGTGGAGAGAAGGTCAACACAGGGATGGGCGCAGTGCCAATGAAAGGTACACCGTATAAAGTGAATAAAAACCGCTTTATGTCGGTATTGGGCATTCCATGCCAAAAACCACCTTTCGGAACTATGACAGCGATTGATATGAAAACCCGTCAAGTGGCGTGGCAGGTGCCTTTAGGTACGGTTGAAGATACTGGTCCAATGGGCATTAAAATGGGCTTAAAAGCGCCGATTGGTATGCCAACCATTGGTGGTCCAATGGCGACTCAAGGTGGTTTAGTGTTCTTTGCTGCAACACAAGACTTCTACTTACGTGCCTTCAATTCATCTAATGGTGAAGAGTTATGGAAAGCGCGTTTACCCGTAGGTAGCCAAGGTACACCGATGAGCTACATTTCTCCAAAAACAGGCAAGCAATATGTGGTCATTTCCGCAGGTGGGGCACGTCAGTCACCTGATCATGGCGATTATGTGGTTGCGTATAGCTTAGCCGATTAAAACGTTTTATTGTATGGGAAGCCTGTCGAGATGATAGGCTTCCCATTTTTATGCTAATAACAAGCAAGGAAATATTGTGCGATTAACTTATTTGATGCATGCGCCTTTTAAACAAGCCTTATTGACTGCGGTTATTTTACAATCTATGCATGCTTATGCAGAAACGACAGAATATCAACTTCCTATTATCACTGTCCAAGCGGTACATACCGATAGCGAGTTGTTATCGACTTCTGCATCCATTCAAAAAGTCCAAGCGGCTACCGTACAAAACAATGCCAATGTGAATCTATCTGAAGTCTTACAAGGGGTTGCAGGCTTACAAATTAATAACCGCGAAAACTATGCGCAAGACTTACAGATTTCGATGCGTGGCTTTGGCGCTCGTTCGACTTTTGGCGTGCGTGGCATTCGGATGTATGTCGATGGTATTCCTGCGACCATGCCTGATGGTCAAGGGCAAAGTTCCAATATTGACCTCAATAGTTTAGATCACATCGAAGTACTGACAGGGCCATTTTCATCTTTATATGGCAACTCATCAGGTGGAACCATCTTGGCTGAGACCAAAGAAGGGCAAGGAAAAGACTCAATCCAAGTGGGTCTAAATGCAGGCAGCCACCATAAGCAACAAGCCAATATCCAATTACAAGGGGGTTCCGAACAGGCCAATCAACCCGCTTATGTGATTAGTTCTTCTTATTTTGATACCGATGGTTTTCGAGATCATAGTGCTGCACAAAAAGTATTGAATAATGCCAAACTAACATGGAACTTAGAGGATGGCAGTAAAATCAACTGGGTGATGAACCGAGTCGATATTGATGCCGACGACCCACAAGGTCTCAGTCGTGAGCAGTGGAAAGCCAATCCCAAAAAAGTGAATGACAGCAACAATATCTATAATGTCCGTAAAGAAATTGAACAAACCCAAACAGGACTGACGTGGACTAAGCCGCTGAATGATCAGCAAGAGCTATATAGCATGCTCTATTTGGGCAACCGACAAGTCGTACAATATCAGTCGATTCCAAAGGGGCCGCAAGCCAATGCTCGCCATGCAGGTGGCGTGATTGATTTTGATCGGGATTATTATGGCGCAGATTTCCGTTGGACGGGTAAAGCGCTTTTACCAAATACAACCTTGGTTGCAGGCGTGGCTTTAGACCGGATGGTCGAAGATCGTAAAGGCTATAACAATTATAATCATGCAGGTACATTTGGCGTGAAAGGTGATTTACGCCGTAATGAAAATAATACCCTGTGGAATTTAGATCCATATGTACAAGCCTCATGGCAGTTCTTACCCACGTGGCATCTTGATACAGGCTTACGCTATAGCAATGTGCATTATGAGTCAGATGATCATTACATTGTAGCTGGTAATGGTGATGACAGTGGTTCAACGGATTATCAAAAATTATTACCTTCTGTGGCTTTAGGTTGGGAAATTTTACCTGAACTTTATGCCTATGCCAGTTATGGCAAAGGCTTTGAAACGCCAACCTTTACCGAAATGGCTTATCCTACATTGGCCACATCGGGAATTAATTTCGATTTAAAACCTGCAAGCAGTGATACCTATGAGCTTGGGTTAAAGTCCCAAAATACATTTGGCCTGTTTACATTGGCAGTCTTCAATACTGTCACTAAAAATGACATCGTGCCTGATGATGCCAATGCGGGACGCAATACATTTCGTAATGCAGAGCAAACCTTACGACAAGGCGCTGAGCTGGCTTGGCAACAGCAGCTTTGGCAGGATCTAAAATTTAGTGCAAGCTATAGTTATTTGGACGCCACTTTTGATGCCGATATTGCAGCAACTAGCACCAAACCTTTGATTGAAAAAGGGACATATATTCCCGGAATTGCCAAAAACCAAGCGTTTACTCGTATTGCATGGCAACCTGAACAGGGCTTTCAAGCCGGCTTAGAAGCACGCTATATGGATAAAATTTATGTCGATGATATCAACTCAGATACTGCGCCAAGTTATACCGTCGTGGCTGCAAATGTCGGCTATTTATGGGTAAATCGTGACTGGAAAGTAAACAGCTATGCCCGAGTCGATAACCTGTTTGACCGTAACTATGTTGGTTCAGTGATTGTGAATGACGGCAATAGTCGCTTCTTTGAACCTGCCGATGGTCGAAACTTTAGCGTTGGCATGAGTGTGACCAAAGCCTTCTAATTGAAATGGTTTGGTTAGGCAAAAAATGCTGCATAACCAAACCAGATGAATCGCGCCATACGATTGCAAAAGACGCTTTTGTATGGGCGCTTAATCTATTTATGAATTGCTTTGATATTCCTGAATCACTTCCAGCGCAGCACGGAATGCCTCTTGAGTCGCAGGTGCGCCGCAATAAGGCAAACTGTGTAAAAGGACTTCTTGAATTTCTTCAACCGTTGCACCGTTATTTAGCGCACCGCGAACGTGACCTTTCAGCTCAGTTGGACTCTTTTGTACCGTCAAAAATGCAATGGTAATTAACGAGCGATATTTACGTGGTAAAACACCTTCACGTTGCCATGTTGAGCCCCAAGCATGTTCATTAATCCAGTCCTGCAAAGGTTGGGTGAAAGGTACAGTATTGTCCTGAGCACGTTTAACAAAAGATTCGCCCATGACTTCTGTGCGAACTTTTAAACCATTTTCATAATCTTGTTGTGACATGGGAACCTCTGAATGTGGAATGCAAATATAGTAGCCGAGCGGCTTAGTTTTTCATCAGCTATTTGGGTTAAAAAGATGTGCGCTATAGTCATCCTTCAATATATTTGGAAGTATAGAGATACTCTTGGCCAAGATGATGATGGTTTTTATATTTGATTTAAAGGCCATAAAAATGCCTATTCACACTGAAAATCTTTTTGATTGAGCCCAATAAGAAAGCAGCCGAAGCTGCTTTGAATGATGCTGTTTTGTACTTAAGCGGCTTTAAAGTCATTGATGATAAGTTCTAATCCAGTCGCTTTCTGGATTTGTTCTAGGCTCACATCGCTTGCCAGTTCAACCAGTTTCATACCTTCAGCAGTGATATCCAACACGCCTAAGTCAGTAATGATACGGCTGACGACAGCTTTACCCGTGAGTGGTAGGGTACATTGAGGCACAATTTTTGGCGTGCCATCTTTGGCGCAGTGCTCCATCAGAACCACGACTTTTTGTACACCAGAAACCAAGTCCATAGCACCGCCCATGCCTTTGACTTTTTTACCCGGAATCATCCAGTTCGCTAAGTCGCCCGTTTCAGAGACTTCCATTGCACCTAAAATAGCAATATTGACATGTCCACCCCGAATCATGGCAAAGGACTCTGAGCTTGAGAAAAATGCAGCCCCTTTACGTGCGGTGACGGTCTGTTTTCCTGCATTAATCAAGTCTGCATCAACTGCATCACGGGTTGGAAACTCATCAATACCGAGCAAGCCATTTTCTGACTGTAACCAAACATTGATCCCTTCTGGTAGATAATTGGCCACTAAAGTCGGTAAGCCAATACCTAAGTTGACATAAAAACCATCTTCGAGTTCAAGGGCAGCACGCTGCGCCATTTCATTACGTGTCCAAGCCATGATTAAGCTTCCTCTGCTTTAATGGTCAGTTGTTCGATCTGCTTTTTGGGAGTGGCGTTCAGTACCACACGGTTGATGTAGATACCCGGTAAATGGATGTCATCTGGATCGATTTCACCAATTTCAACCACCTGTTCAACTTCGGCAATCGTGAATTTGCCTGCCATGGCACAGTCAGGGTTAAAGTTACGCGCTGTTTTACGGAATACCAAGTTACCGGCTTTATCGGCTTTGTAGGCTTTCACTAAAGCAACGTCCGCAGTGAGAGACATTTCTAAAATATGCGGACGACCATCAAAGTCGCGGACTTCTTTGCCTTCGGCAATGAGGGTGCCTACACCTGTTTGGGTGAAAAATGCAGGAATACCTGCGCCGCCTGAACGTAGTTTTTCTGCGAGTGTACCTTGCGGAGTGAGCTCAACTTCAAGTTCACCATTGAGATACTGACGCTCAAACTCTTTGTTTTCACCGACATAAGAGGCAATCATTTTTTTAATTTGTTTGGTTTCTAATAATTTACCTAAACCAAAGCCATCTACACCCGCATTATTTGAAATACAGGTTAAACCTGTAACACCTGTATCTTTTAAGGCATCAATTAATGCTTCTGGAATACCACAGAGGCCGAAACCTCCCACAGCAATAGTTTGATTATTGGCAACTACATCAGCCAATGCTTCGGCTGCATTTGCGACGACTTTATTCATCTTTTATTTCCTGATCTTCCTTGCTTGTTATTTTTTTAGCATTGCGCTGCACTTTTTAGAAATTGAATCTTTCTAATGTATAATAAGAAAAACTCATTAATGCAGAATATTTACGAAGAAAAATAAATAAAAGAAGAGTCAAAGCATGTGTGAAAGCTATGCAAATAATCATAGGCTTATTCTGAGCTATTAAGGTTTAGCTTCAGTTTCGCTTAGTCAAGGAGGGAGAACTTAGCTTAGAAATGATGCCAAAGTGTGGTTTCAATAAATTGAGACGACATGTTAGACAGTTCATAATCTTTTTTATAAATAATGCCCACCGCGAGCTGCGCTTGATTGTCCTCAATTTCAACCAACACATTTTTTTCAAGGTCGATGAATTTTTGGAAATGCCGTGGAATAGCACTGACGCCCATACCATAGGCAACAAAGTGTGAAAGGGAACTGATTTGGTGGCATTCGACTTTCAAGTCCAACACCACTTGATGCGCAGCACAATGTTCCTCAATCACATGCCGAATAATTGAGGGGTTTTGTAAAGTCACAAATGGACAAGAGCACAGTTCAAGCCATGTCACGCTTTTTTGTTTGGCTAAGACGTGGTGTTTGGGCAATAGAGCTAAAAAGTCTTCATTGAATAAAGGCTGAAAAATTAGTTGGTCATTGGCCTTGGGTTCAAAACAAATGCCAATCTCAAAAATACCTTCTTGAACTTTTTCAATGATTTTTTCATTGGTGATGTCATGGATTGAAAAACTGATGTTAGGGTGCAACTGTGAAAAATCATGCATCACTGCGGGGAGTACTGCATGAGTGGCAAAGGGCATTGAGGCAATATTTAAAGTGCCACGGTTAAGTTTAAAGCGCTGCTTGACATCTTTTTCCATATCCTCCCAGTTGGCCAAGAGCTTTTTGGCATAGGGAATGAGGGACTGACCTTCAGTAGTGATTTCTACTCGGCGCGTGTTGCGTTTAAACAGTTTTCCACCCAGTTCTTCTTCTAATGTTTTAATACTTAAGCTGAGAGCGGATTGGCTCAGACACAGTTCATTGGCTGCATTGGCATAATTAAGCGTACGTGCAAGGACCAAAAAGGCTTTTAATTGTTTGAGTGTCATGAGCTTCCCTGAACAATGATGCAACACGATGTTGAATGAAAATGAACGTGTTTTTCTCAAATGGTTTACATGAAAAATACAACAGACGGTCAAAACAGATCAAGTGATGGAAGTAGGTGCATTTTTATCAAGTCGTCAAAGCAGTATAAGTCGAAGAGCATGATAGTCTGTAAAAATATGTTTTAACTGAATGAAAAATATAAAAATTGGTCATTTCGTGCGATTTTTAAATTTTACCTTTAACTTGATGCAATTAGTTTTATCAGTCTTGCTAGGGCTTGGATATTAATCAATTTTTCTTCTTACTCAATGATTATTTTCAAACAATGCATAGGTTTATATGCATTATAGTCTGACCCATAAGCTGAAATATTAATGCTCTGATGGATAAATATAGTACATAGATCAGAGTGCAAATAGACATCTCGTCATGAGGGAAATAGACGGTCTATGAATGCGTATTCGGTCTTTCCACACAGGCTGATTGCACTGTGACTCAACTAGATTTGACATCATTCGCCATTAATATCACAGCACATCAAGACATATTTTCTTTAAGGATGGAGTAAAAAATATGTGGGATTTGGGTGTGATTTTATTGTCTCTTGGGCTACTAATGTATACAGCCTACAGAGGTTTTTCCGTAATTCTTATGGCACCGATTTGTGCCCTGTTGGCAGTTTTACTGATTAACCCTGCTAACGTTTTGCCTTTTTATTCAGGCGTATTTATGCCCAAAATGGTTGGGTTTATTAAAGATTATTTCTTGGTGTTTTTACTCGGTGCCATTTTCGGTAAAGTGGTTGAAATGTCAGGGATTGCCGAATCTATTGCCAAAACCATTGTGAATTTGATAGGTTCTAAAAATGCAATGTTAACCGTTGTGCTTTTAGGGGCGATTTTAACCTATAGCGGTGTCAGTCTCTTTGTGGTGGTCTTTGCAGTTTATCCATTTGCAAATCAACTCTTTAGACAAGCCAACATTCCAAAGCGTTTGATTCCGGGAACCATTGCCCTTGGTGCATTTACGTTTACCATGGATGCCTTGCCGGGAACCCCGCAAATTCAAAACGTTATACCGACGACCTTTTTTGGTACAGATATTTATGCAGCGCCGTTTCTTGGTTTGATTGGTGCGGTATTTGTTCTAGCAACGGGCCTGAGCTATTTGGAATGGCGTCGCCGTGTAGCCGCTCGAAATGGCGATGGTTATGCCACAGGTATTGAGCTGACAGAAGCCGAGCAACAACAACTTAAACAAAACTTAGATACAACCTCGAATGGTTCTACCGCGCGTCAATGGTTGGCTTTTGTACCTCTTATTTTAGTTGCCGTGACCAATAAGTATTTATCCACTGCAATTAAAGAATGGTATCCAAACGGTTTTGATTTCAATGCCATTGGACTTGCAGCTTACACTGTCGATGTTGCCAAAACTTCTGCCATTTGGGCCGTGGGTTTAGCCTTAATTGTGGGTATTATCGCGGCAATTTCATTTGATTTCCGTCGTGTCTATACAGGCTTCAAAGATGGCGTTAATGCCAGTATTGGCGGGTCTTTACTTGCAGTGATGAATACCGCATCTGAATATGGTTTTGGTGCGATCATTGCGGCTTTACCGGGCTTTGCGATCATTAGTCATGCATTGGGCAATACCTTTACCAATCCACTGGTCAATGGTGCGGTCACCACGACAGTATTGGCAGGCGTAACAGGTTCAGCCTCTGGCGGTATGAGTATCGCTTTAAGTGCGATGGCTGATCAATACAATGCTGCGATTCTAGCCATGGGGATTCCACCCGAAGTGATGCACCGTATTGTAGCGATGGCATCTGGTGGTATGGATACCTTACCGCATAACGGTGCCGTGATTACCTTGCTTGCAGTCACAGGTTTAACCCATAAACAATCTTATAAAGACATTTTTGCCATCACGATTATTAAAACCATCGCGGTATTTGTTGCTATTGCTGCCTTTACTTGGTTTGGTATTGTTTAAGACTTTGGAATGAAAAAAGAAGACAACGGAGTACATCATGAGTCAACTGTTAAAAGATAAAGTTGCATTTATTACCGGTTCAGCCAGTGGTATTGGACATGAAATTGCAAAGAAATTTGCCAGTGAAGGTGCAAAAGTTGTCATTTCTGATATGAATGCCCAGAAGTGTGCTGAAACGGTGGCGGCACTTCAAAAGCAAGGCTTTGAAGCATTGTCTGCGCCTTGCGATGTGACCGATGAAGAGGCATATAAAACAGCGATTGAACTGACTCAGAAAACCTATGGGCGGTTGGACATCCTCATCAATAATGCGGGTTTTCAGCATGTTGCAGTGATTGAAGACTTTCCAACCGCAGTCTATCAAAAGCTGATTAATGTCATGTTGGTGGGATCGTTCATTGGCATTAAGTACGCATTTCCAATCATGAAAGCACAGCAGTTTGGTCGCGTGATTAATATGGCCTCGATTAACGGTCTGATTGGATTTGCTGGCAAGGCCGGCTATAACAGTGCTAAGCATGGTGTGATTGGTTTGACCAAAGTGGCCGCTTTAGAGTGCGCGCGCGATGGCATCACCGTGAATGCTCTGTGTCCGGGCTATGTCGACACGCCGTTGGTACGCGGTCAAATTCATGACTTGGCTAAAACCCGAAATGTCAGTGAACAAAGTGCATTAGAAGATGTGATTTTGGCGATGGTGCCGCAAAAACGCTTACTGAGTGTAGAAGAAATTGCGGATTATGCGATCTTTCTTGCCAGTGATAAGGCGGGCGGTGTAACTGGTCAAGCTGTGGTGATGGACGGTGGTTATACCGCGCAATAATTTACCTCAGTACACGTTTAAAAATTGAAAGCCTTGGATGTTCGTATCTGAGGCTTTTTTATAGCGATAGATTTTGTATAAACTTTAAAATTTAAGTCCATATGAAAAATGATAAAAAACATAGAATTAATAAGTAAATTTAAAGATTATTTGTCGTTATAATTTTTATTACAGCCCAAGCTTTATATTTAGATGAAAAATTAAATTAATTTTTTTTGCATGTTTTTTATCCGCTACTCGTCTCTATATATACAAACAAGGGATTTATTTATGTTTGTTGAGTTAATGATTATCATTTAATTAATTTCGGGTCGGGGCATGCTTCATTCATCAAAACAATTTACACAGCAGGTCACATATTTAAGCCTCTGTATATCACTAGCTATTTCATCTTCATTGATGATGCAAAATGTTGCGGCAGCACCACAAATGGCCGAAATAAATTACCAAATCCCGCAGGGCAATTTAACCAGCGCCTTGAATATGGTCGCACAGAAAGCCAATGTCACTTTATTACTCGACCCGAAAAAAACCAATCTATTTCAGGTGCCAGCTTTAAAGGGTAAATACACCGCAGATGAAGCCTTTCAGCGTCTATTGAAAGACACCCCCTTTAATATTCAAAAAAATGGGACGGGCTATTTATTAAAAGAAGTATCTACAACAGCAAAGTCGGATTTGGAACAAAGCAAGGTCATCGCACAAACACTGCCTGATTCACAAAGCACACAGGCTGTAGATGTAGAAACCCCAAATTCTTTTCACGTACAGCTTGAGGCTCTCAGTTTTAGCGGCGAAAAAGAACGAGATGAGCAAGGCTATGACGATGTTTATGATAAAAATATTTCGACCGTCTATGCAGGAAAAGAAGCCATTGAGCGTTTTAAAGGAACAACGCCTTCAGATTTACTGAAAGGGATGTCGAATGTGTATAGTGGAGATGCTCGTAATAGTGGGGCTTTAGATCCGAATATTCGGGGTATGCAAGGGCAGGGACGTGTACCCGTCACGATTGATGGAACAGAACAGTCGATGACGGTGTGGCGTGGCTATAACGGTGCCAATAGCCGCAGTTATATTGACCCAAATTTACTCAGTTCGATTCAAGTAGTAAAAGGCTCTGTTTTAGATCGTGATGTGAAAACAGGGATTGCGGGTGGGGTATCGGTTAAGACTTTAGAGGCTGATGATGTTGTACGTGAAGGACAACGCTATGGTGCTGAAATTAAAGTAGAAGGGGCGACGAATACCACCAAAGCCCAAAAAATGCATTCTTATCATGGGCAAGATTATCGGGATGTTGCGGAGTCTAAAGGTTGGGAAAAGCTCGGTAGCTACAATGGTGAAGATCCTTTAGGTCAAGTAACCCCGAAAACCAGCAGTGATAATAAACTCACTCATTTAGAAGATCAGGCACTTCGTATTGCGGTGGCGACCAAACAAGATCAGTTTGATTTACTCGCCGCTTATGCTTATCGAGACCGTGGCAACTACTTTGCAGGAAAGCATAATAGCGACTTTTTTAAGCAGGGTGATCGTAGCAAAATTGATTACAACACTGGGCTTGTACCTTATATGGCAACGGTTTGGCAACCAGGAAATGAAGTCACCAATACCTCAAACCGTATGGAATCTTGGTTGTTAAAGGGGAATTGGCGACCAAACGATGACCATGCGCTACAGTTGACCTATCGAGATACCAACACCATTTATGGCGAAATTATGCCTTCGCGAATTATGTGGCAAACCCAAGACAATGTTCCACAGTGGCCTGTAAGTGAAGTGAGTACAAAGGCTTATAGTTTAAAATATCGATTTAACCCAGAAAATAGTCGTTGGATCGACTTCAGTGCAAATCTATTTCAGACCGATACAGAATCACAAACATATTCGGGAGGTGGTTTCGTGAACTGGATTTCAAAGCGTGACTATGTTTGGGAAGCCAATGTCGATCGTGATGGGGATGGTATCCGAGACCGAAGCCCGGGTGATGGTTTTACCATTCTTGACACAGCATTTACCGATGCCAAAACCACCAATAAAGGTGTGAGTTTAAGCAACAAATTTAACTTTGCCGATGCCTTAAGCTTAACTGTTGGGGCGGATTTAACGCGTGAAAAACTGACCACCAAAGATGAATATATCAACGACAGTCAGGGCACCTCTGCCTTTCGCATGCTGCCACGGGCAGGACATCGTTCAGAAAATCAATATTGGTTTAACTTTGATTGGCAGGCGACCCCATGGCTGAACTTAACGGCTGGTGCGCGTTCCGTTTCGTATAGTTCTTTTGACGACTTTTTAAATGGCAACAAAGACAGCATTACAGGTTTGTCGACAACAACGAGAACCATCGGGCAGAAACTTTCTTATACTGAAAATGTGGACGTCTACACCCAAGAAATGTTCGATGAAATGCTTAAAAACGGTGCCTTTAATTATGATTGGGGTGGTTTAAATCCTAGCCTGCGTAGCCGTGCGCAACGTGCTATTGGTAAAGCCTATCAATTTAAAGGTGTACATTACTGGTATGCTGACGCAGATGGAAAATTTCATGCTGAGAATAATCCATTCTTAAATGGAACGGTTGACTTAAGCCAAAAGAATTTGGCACTCGATGCCAATGGTCAGCCTGTGGTGAGTTACTCAGAAGTGACTGAAACCAACCCTACTGTGGTGAAAAAGAAAAAAGACCATAAAAACTGGGCACCTGCTGTTTCAGCAGCTATTACCTTGAATCCGAACAATCGTTTTTATATTAACTATACCGAAGCCTATCGCATGCCGAGTATGTTTGAAACGACTTTAGGTTTCTCTGCATCGCAGTCGGGTTATGACCTAAAACCAGAACATGCACATAATTTTGAACTGGCCTATGTGTATAACATGCAGGATCTGTTCAACTTACAAAATGGTCATGCAGATATTAAGTTGGCATATTTCCACAACAAAACAGAAGATGTGATTGAACGTAATAACCAACTGAAATTTAGCAATATCGACAAACAAACTGTGGAAGGCTATGAGTTTTCAGGGCGTTTTGACAATGGCAAATATTTTACCGATTTGTCCTTGGTTTATAACTCAAAAAATGAAGTGTGTGATGAAAGTTCGGGGCTACTTGCGAGCGTAGAGGCAATGACCATGTCGGGTGCGGCAAAAAGCTGTATCGATTACGGCTTCCCAACAGGTTATTTGGTCAATATGGCTCTACCAGAATATCAAGCTAATTTAACCCTCGGCACACGGTTATTGGATAACAAATTAGAGTTGGGCACACGTCTGAATTATTTTGAAGGCTATGACCATCCTTATATTGGAACTGAGTGGGTGGCTTGGTTTAACGCACCTTTGCAATGGGATGACACTCTGACCGTCGATGCTTATGCACACTATCAACACAGTGAACATTTAGGTTTTGACCTGATTGGAACCAACTTAACCAATCAATACTACTTGGATCCTTTAACCCGTTCTGCGGTTTCGGCTCCAGGTCGAGCGTTTAAATTGGCACTAAGCTATAAGTTTTAATGCGACATAAAAGATTTACTGCATTGAATAATATATGAATATTTTAATACTGGATGTTTTGAAATATTCAAAGGAATACCGAAGGTTGGGCACTCTATATCGGCTGAACCTTCAGTAGGAAGTCCATGTATTCACAGGTGGATGTATGGAAAATAACAAAGCTGTATTCGTACAGTTTAATTGACAATTTACATAGCCCGATCTTTTTTATGCTTTACATCTAGAGAATTGAATCAAGCATAAATACAATCTAAATATGTAAATAATAATCATTAAGATTATCATTTAATTATTGATGATCTTAAATTCTAAATAAAAGGAAATGAACAAATGAAAGTTAAGCAACTTACACTGGCATTGATTGCATCTTTGGGCGTAGTGGGTTCTGCACAAGCAGCCTTGGTTTATGGTCAATCGGACACGACCAATTTATTATTGGGCTCAGCCTATAATCTTTCTGGCACAGCAGCAGGGGGTGTCCAAGGTCAGTTATTAAATTTGAAAGCATCATTTGAAGATCATCTGGTTAGCTTTATTAATAATCCAAATTATGGCGGTACTTATGATCCTGCAACGGGTATTTATGGGTTAGCTGCAGGGATTGATTTAGCCAGTATTCCATTTCCACATACAGGTCTCGGTGTTTGGAAGTTCAAGAATGTAAGCCCCGCTGCAAGCAATGATGTTTGGTTTGGCGAGTGGGCCAAAGAGGTGAAAGACAGTGCTGGAAACTATACAGGTGCTGCTGATGCAGCAAGCCGTACAGTTTTCTATATTGGCAACAATACTGGCGCATCAGTACCGAATGCAGGTACTGCAACCTATAGCGTGAGTGGAATTAACAATGGAAACAACCTCACGGCCACGGGTGCCAATACATTTACTGCAAACTTCAATAATGCAACTTTGACGGGTCAATTAACGGGTACAGGTACGGTGACCAGTTTAAAAGTGAATGCTGACATCGACGCGAGTTCAGCAAGCTTCTATGGAACAGCAACTGCAAATGGCTCAATTGCAGGTGACGCATCGGGGCACTTCTTTGGTAACCAAGCGACAAATACAGGCTCTTTAGCGGGTATTGCACAGTTTGATGACCGTAATTTAGATACGGCCTTTGGTGGTGTTCAGACTTCATATACTCCCTAATTGAAAGGCGTGAAGGACTTACTTCGGTAGGTCTTTTACATTTCTATGTTTTATCTTTTGAGTGTGAGTAATGAAAAAAAAATGGTTAATTGGCATATTCCTTTTAAGTCAACAACATATATATGCAGCAGATGACGACACTCAGTTGCGTTTGAACCAAGAATTACAACAACAGCAATTACAAATAGAACAGCAGTTCAAACAGCAACAAAACATAGACTCTCATCCATTACCGACGATGGTGATTGATGGGGAGGCCGTCCAAGTTCAGCCGAATGTGGAGGAAGTTGGACGTGCTTTATACATTGCAGTCATGCAGAAACAGTGGCAGGCTGCGCAGATTTACTTAAATCGCTATTTAAGTTTTAAAGATCATGACCTATCTTTGGCTTATTTTGCGCAAGCCTCACTGGCAAGAGTACAAGGTCAGACGAAACAAGCCGAGCACCTATTTCAGCAAGCCCTAGAATTACAGCCTGACAATATGATGATTCGTTTAGAATTGGCAAGATTATGGACAGAGCAACAAAAAAATAAAGAAGCCAAACAGTTGTTTGAACAGGTGAAACAGCATTTGGTCGGTGCGAATGATCAAATCAGCCAAAATATTAATTACACCATCGACTTGTACTTAAAAACTTTGAATCAAAGGGATACATGGCAAGGCAATGTTGCTTTGGGGATGCGCCATGCAACTAATATTAATAACTCCTCCGAGCGCTATACACTGGTTCCCACCATTGTCGGAGTGGATGCAAATGGCGAATATATTATTCGAGACTTAAAGCAAGGTACTCCAGACCCAATTGATGCGAGTGCATTGGACTATGAAACAGTCATCAGTAAACGCTGGTCACTTGCAGGGCAGCATGGACTCGCACTCAAAGCATTGGGTTATGGGAAAAGTTACCAAAAGCAAAGTGACTATAATGAATCTACCCTCAATATTAATGCGGGCTATAGTTTTCAAAATCCACGTAGTCAAATCTTAGTCGCACCAGTGTTTGAACATCGACGTTATGCCAATGATACTTTGTCAAATGCTTATGGTATGCGGGCTGAATGGATGCGATTTATCGGACAGGATAAAGCCTTAAAACTGGAAGCAGAAATAGAGGATATCGATCACATTTTATATGAAAAACAAAGTGGTATTGAAAAGTCGATATTCTTGACCTTTTGGAAAGTTCTACCACAGCAGTGGACGTTGTTTTCAGGGTTAGACTATGTCGATCACAATACCGAGGAACAGTATTTTGCATCTTATGAACAACAAGGTGTTCGCTTTGGGTTGAGTAAACCAATTACAGAGGGAGTTAACTTGACTGTGTTTAGCTCTTTACGCTGGAGACAGTACGATCAATATGTCAACGGTTTTGGTTTTGATACCCGACGTCATGATTTTGAACAGAATTACACTGCTGTATTACAAATGCCTAAATTTACCATGTATGGTCTGACCCCCAATTTAACCTACAACTATAACCAAAATAAAAGCAATGTAGACTGGCTATATAGCAATGATAAGCAAAGTTTAAGTTTAAAGTTTGAATATAGGTTTTAAACTAAGAGGCCCTAATTTTGACGTAGGTGACATAGTTCCCGATTTGAAAAAAATCAATCTGAGGATACTGTAACTGGATCAATTGCAGTGTTCCGACTAAGTCTTGTTGAGGGTTAATAATCCCCGTAACTTTTATTTGTGCGAGCTCTTTTTCATTAAAAATCATGTAGCCAGTATGGTAGGTATTTAAGCGATTGAGGAGATCAGGTAAAGCCAGTTCATTGGCTTTAATTTGTTGCATGTGCCATGAGGTCTTCAACATTTGTGCATCAAAGGTTTCGATTTTTCCTAGACCACTTGCGTCAACTTGTATACGTTGACCTTCTGAAACAATTAAAGGCTTAGCTTGAGCAGTCAGATTAGCACTGGCTCGAACACGTGAATGCAGCATATTCAGCGCACTTGTATCGGTATATTGGTTGATGATAAAACGCGTACCAAGCGCTTGGTAGTCGGCTTGTTTGGTATGAACAATAAAAGGACGTGTTGGGTTTTTAGCGACATCGACATAGATATCGCCCTGAATCAATTCGATTCGTCTTTGCCCTCTGGTGTAATCCACTTTTATTGCTGATTTAGGTGCGAGGGTAAGCATTGAACCATCTTCAAGCACAATATTTTTTACTTCACTGGTTGCGGTTTTATAGTCTGCAAAATAGTAGGCAAAGGGAATATAAGTAAAACTCAAATAGCCAAGACAACTGATGGCCATGAATGAGAAAACAGTTTGGTTAAACAAAGACAGCACTTTTTGCTGTTCATGTTCAATGGCTTGAAAGGTTTGTTCGACAGTCTCGCCGTGTAAATTTTGTTGGTGTGATAGGCTCTGCATCTCAAGATCAAAGTCTCGAAATTCTTCAAAATAGGGCAGATACTGCGGATGATTTTTTTGCCAAGCCTGAAACTCTTGCTGGACTTGTGCACGCTCGATAGGGTTGTCGCAGTTGAGTCGAATCACCCAGAGTGCAATTTCTTTACGAATATGTCGAGCGTCATTCATTCTTCGCATTCTGCATTCATTTTATGACGTAGCTCATAACAGAGACTCAACCCATCGGCCAAATAGCCTTGTACACTGCGCAGTGATTTTCCTGTTAATTCAGCAATCTCAGTTTGGCTATAGCCTTCAATATAATAAAGAATAAAGGACTGACGTACTTTAGCGGTGGTTTTGCCTAATGCAACCGATAGGAAATCCAGAATTTGTACTGTTTCTTCAATGGTGTTGTCTTGGATCAGCTCTTGCCCAAATTGAGCTTCATCATAAAGATTTTTTAGGTAATTGGTTTCAATCACATTACGTCGATGCTGATCAATCAAAACGTGTTTAGCAATATTGATCAAATAAGCTTTCGGTTCTTGAATTGAAGCTAATTTATGTTTGGCTTGTATCAAACGCACAAAAGTATCTTGCACAATATCGGCAGCATTAAAAGGATGACGAATCCGATATCTCAGCCACTGAATTAACCAATCATGGTGCTGAAGATAGAGTTCACCAATTAATTGCTGTTGTGCTTTGGAAGAGGTGGGAGGTGCCATAATACTTCCCTAAGGTTTAAATGATAGTGATTATCATTTATGATGTATTCAAATGCAATAGCTTGTAAAGTAAAAATAGCGAATTTTCAGTTTGCGAAAAATTTTGATTTTTTTTTGCGTATTTTGAGCGTTTCATTCGTCTCTATGTATAAGTCCAGTTTTTATGGTTTAGGAAAAATCATCAATCTTAAAAATGACCTTGGGTGTTATTTAACGTTGTATGAAGTTCTAAAGGCATCGAACATGGAAATCAGCGTAGAACAGCAAAGATAGGATTTTAACGTGACTACCAGTATGAACCAGCAGCTAGAAACAAGTTTATCTCAGCGTCTAAAAACGGAAACATCGACTGAACATGATCGTATGGAACAGTTAATGGAGCAGGCGAAGGTTTTTGAAAACCAAAGTAATTATGCACGTTTTACGTTATCTCAGTACTACTTCCAAAAAGATGTTGAACATTTATATGCACATCCAGATGTGGTTGAAATTATCCCTGATTTAGATGTTCGTGGCCGTTCAGATGCGGTATTGCTGGACTTAAAAGATTTGGGATTAGAGCCACAGTCCACCCGCATTGCAACAGATGAGGTCAGCTTTCCTCAAGCTTTGGGTTGGATTTATGTGTCTGAAGGTTCGACTTTAGGTGCAGCATTTTTATTTAAAGCGGCACAGCACCAATTTGGTTTTACTGCGGACTTTGCAGCGCGTAATTTGGCTGCATATCCAGAAGGTCGAGCAGTGGTTTGGAAACGCTTTAAGCAAGCCATGGATGATGCAAACTTTAGTCAAGAGCAGCAAGATCAAGTGATTGAAGGGGCGATGCAAGGCTTTTCCCGTTTTGGTCAATTGTTAGCAGACTTGGAACAGTTGAAGTAAGAGGGAAATATGCAAAATACCGAGTTAAGCTTAATATCTAAATCCAAAGATGAGTCTGATGCACATCTTGCAAAATCGATTTGGGTACGTTGGTTGTGTATTGGGCTGGCTTGGATTTGTTTATGTATTGGGACGTTAGGAATTATTATTCCTGGTTTACCCACCTTTGACTTTTATTTTTTAGCGACCCTATTTGCAGCCAAAGGGTCTGCACGACTGCATCGATGGATTGTTCAAAATCGGTTGATTGGACCGATTTTACAGCAGTGGAGAGAGCATAAAACCCTACCAACAAAAGCGAAAATTTTTTCGCTATTCAGTATGAGCCTTGCTGCGGGGCTCATGCTTTGGAAAGTACCTCATCTTTATTTTGTTGGTATTACTATTTTGCTCATGATCGCTGTCCAAATTTGGATTTGGTGGAAAAAATAATCTGAGCGGCAAAAATCAATAGGTACAGAAAACTCTCGGCACGGTATTCATTTGCTGATTCGGTATAAAAAACTAAATTTTAATAAAAATAATCAGTTTTAAATCAATAAAAAAGATGGTTTTTATTTTTATCTTATTGAATAGATTATTCTTTTATTAAAGAGCGTTGCAAATTAAAGCTTCTGCCACACTTGATTTTCATCATCAAAAGATACCGTAAAATTAAAACGAGAGTCTGCCGTTACCAAGTAACCTGTAGGTGTTTTCATGAGAACTTTGAGCACAGTGCCTTCTTCAAAGTTAATTGGTGGAAAGTCTTCTTTTGTCAGTGTGAGAGGTTTGATTAGTTCAAGTACTAGGGTTTCCATGTCATAGATCCAATAGTTTTTAATGAAAAGATAGTAGCATGAAGTCATTTTAAAATGTGCAAAATTCATTCTTTTATACATAAAATCAACAAGTAATCGTATAGTTGCTTCAGAGAAATACCATCAATGTAGTGGTTTTAAACCCTAAGCAATTTTTCAGTTTGAAACCCCCAAAGTGTAAGCAATAAAATATTACTTTAAATCTGAGGTTAAGTCCTTTTCTTCTTATAAGATATTGAAATAATTAATTTTGATTGTGATGTGACTGATCAAGTCGGAAAATAATCTCCTAAGCTCTTGTGAAGGAGCATACAAATCAAATAACGTATAACCCAATAAGGATAAGTAAAGTGTACAAACTTGCTGTAATGCGATTGTACTAAATTAAGAAATAAGGATTAGTATGCACGGATTGCATACCTGAAATATAAAAGGGATATATATCGTTCATGTTTAAGTCATTTTTCCCAAACCCTAGATGGTTCTTCATTTCAGTATTACTTTGGTCGGTGATCAATGTCGTACTGTGGTACACAGGGGGAAATACATGGGGAAGCGCCATAGGTTGGCCGCAAGGATATGCAACGGCTGAACTGCCGATTGGAGTGAGCCGTTTTTGGTCTCCGTCTTTTCTGTGGTTCTATCTCTGGTTTTTTATAGCAACAACACTTTTTGCCTTATTTTGGCGTTTTGTCTCAGACAATAAATGGCAAAGATGGTCGATTTGGGGCTCCGCATTTATTCTGTTTAACATCTGGTTTGGCGTACAAGTGAGTGTTGCCATCAACGCATGGTATGGACCATTTTGGGATCTCATTCAAAGCATGCTTGGTAAAGGCGGGAACATTAAAGACCTATATATGGGTACTTTAACCTTCTTGTATATTGCGATGGTTGCGGTCACTTTCGCAGTGATCAATGCCTTTTTCACCAGCCACTATGTGTTTCGGTGGCGTACAGCGATGAATGAATACTACACCCAACACTGGGAAAAATTGCGTCATATAGAAGGGGCATCACAACGTGTGCAAGAAGACACTATGCGCTTTGCTACCATTTTAGAAGATTTGGGCGTTGAGTTGATCAAGGCTGTGATGGTGTTGGTAGCTTTCTTACCAATTCTATTTGAGCTTTCAAAGCATGTTCCCGAATTGCCTATTGTGGGTGAAGTAAAGCATTCCCTAGTTTGGGCTTCTATTATTTGGGCTATTTTTGGTACGGTCTTGTTAATGGTAGTAGGAAGTAAACTACCAGGTTTAGAGTTTAACAATCAAAAAGTAGAAGCAGCTTACCGTAAAGAATTGGTTTATGGGGAAGACCATGCAGACCGTGCCCAACCTGCAACATTGGTCGAACTGTTTAGTAGAGTAAGAAAGAATTATTTTAGACTTTATTTTCACTATGCTTATTTTAACTTAGTCGCGACATGGTATCGGCAACTGGATATTTTATACAGTTTGGTGGTGTTATTTCCCGCAATTGCAGCAGGGAAAATGACTTTGGGTTTAATCAACCAAATTGGTAATGTGTTTGATAAAGTACGAGAGTCATTTCAATATCTAATTCTGTCATGGAAAACCATTATTGAATTGCTCTCAATTTATAAGCGTCTGAAAGCTTTTGAATCGACTTTGGATGACTAAATATTTTTGATGTATCTCACCTGTCTTTCATGGCAGGTTTTTTATGTGCTCAAGCATCGTTTTGTCTGTAACTTCTGTTGTGTGGTTCAAACTAAATTTATGAAATGTTGTTGAGATTATCATAAAACAAAGCAGAATGATGTGTACGTCAAACTAAAATAAATAATAAAAACAGTTATTTAAGTTTGTTATTTTAGGCGCTTTCCGCTAATGTTTTTATGCGGGTGTTTAAGAGTAAAGTCGTAGTGAATTATAAAATTTTATGTGTATTTGGGGTTTTGGGGAGTGTGTTGCAGGGCTGTACCAGTCTGGGAAATATAGCACAAGCACCTTTTACAAATATTGCATCACCACAAGAACTAATCGTAGAACGAAAAATTAATGATATCGATAAAAACAGCAAAGAATACGTGTATCACACGGTAGGCGTAAAAAATGAAAAAGATATCGAGGCACTATATCCACGGAGCATGTTTAGTCAGTATTGCCAAGCACATGGTGGGCGTTTTACTCAGACACAAAAAAGTAGTTTTAGCTTAGTGAAAGATCCGTGGGCGAAAAAATTACTTCGTACCTATAACAGTTTAAAACAGGGCACGGGTACTTTTCGTTGCCAACTCAATAATAGCGAACAGTGGCTGGTGAGTATTGAGGCAGTGTCTGAACGTAAACTGCCTAATTCAAATGATACGCGTGTGGTTAATCTACAAAGTAAAGTACTGACTGAGCCAGCACCACGGAGTATAGCACCCATTACGCCAAGCAAAAAAACGGTAACGAAAGCGCCTACGACCAAGGCAGAAGTGAAGAAAGAGGAAGAAAGCAAAAAAGAAGTTGAGCCTAAAAAAGAAAACAAAGTGGAAGTACCACCTAAAGCTGCCAAAGCTCTAGAAACACCGCAGCAGCAACAGGCCAAACTGTATGTGGCTGCACGCCGTGATATTAACAGTGGACGCAACCAAGTCACTGCTTGTAACAGTGCACAACGCGCATATAACTATGGTCGTTTGCCGGGGTCGGATGCCTCAAATGTCTATACCGAATCGGGCATATTAGTTGCACGTTGTTTAACGGGTATTCCAAGTTATAGCAGTCGTTTTTCCAACCCTAAAGGGCAGGCAAAATATGTTTTGCAGAACTTAGCCAAAAACCATAACCACACAGGTGCTAAAAATATGCTCAAACAAATGAAGTAAGATTTTCGGCTGTTTGCGACTGAACTTCATGTGAGCACCTCAATCAAAGGAATAACATCATGAGTAATGTCCAAACACCAGCCACATATTTTACTGCGCCTTTGCTGGATCAGACCGTGCAAACAATAGACGTTGATATTTCAGTTCAGCCTTATTTTTACAACAATGACGGTACACCTGAGTATTTAGCCGATGTGTCAGATGCTATTGAACTGATCCAAGTATCCTTAACCAACGCCCATATGAGTATGGGACATGTTTATGATGTACCCAAAGAAATAGCAACGATCCAAACCCATTGGGGAGAGCAGACTCAGTTAGCGTTTGCAGGAAACTCTTTTGAGTTTATGGCATTAAAAGCCACGCCAGAAACGGCTGCTGCCTTTGGTATGACTTTAGTGAAAGCTGGTCAGGCGATAGAGGTGCAGGCTACGCAGAAAAAGTTGTCTCAAATTGAATATCAATATGGTATGTTGGCCGGTCATTTTTTCCCTTATGACCCAATTCAAATCAATCTAGCCGCGAAAACATTATATCCCTTTGTCGTCACAGACCTAGAGCATCACGACTTTCCGCATGTTTTTGCTTCGACCGATCTCAATCAATTGCCGTTGGTGATTTCAGCAGGACGTTATTTTCCCAAAGACCGAAAAATTTACTTGGCTGACTTGTGGGTGGAACATGGTGACGCACTTTATATTCCTGAAATGCCGAAGCAAGTTGCTCCTGAATTTATCGATTTACACAATAACCGTAATGCGGCTTTAGCGTGTTGGAAGGGCGAAAGTAATCAGTCTACGATTCAGATGCATACTTTGCTTGATCCCAACGGTTATTTTTATTGGTTTTGGAATGCATGCCCGACCATACACCCACAGCTCACTGCATTTGAAACTGCTGAGTTGGATAGGGAAATCGCTTGAATTGAGCGATTTAATTTTCTCCAACTACACTGGAATTTTACAGTTCCATAACAGGCTGATTGATGGGCTTTGTGATACAAAGAATGCAATTGTTGATTGGAGTTGAGTTTATGTCACAGCCTGTTTTAAGCGTTTTACGAGGTCGGTCTTCTGTTCTTTTTCGTCATGCTTTTTTGGCCGCAGCATTGTGTGGTTCAGTCCAAGTTGCAACGGCCAGTACTACAGTCGACCAACTGAGTAATTGTTTGGTGAAGTCAACGACAACAACAGATAAAACCACCGTGTTGCAGTGGACGTTTGCGGCATTGGCTGCACATCCAGATCTGAAGGTGTATAGCAATGTCACCGATGCACAGCGGACACAGCTAGATAAAAACCTAGCACAGGTTTTACAACGCATTTTAGTGGAGCAATGTTCAGCGCAGACCAAAGCCGTGATTCAAGCTGAAGGCTTACAAGCGGTTGGAGACAGTTTTCAGGAACTTGGACAGATTACGGGTGAGGAAATTTTAAAGAACCCTGAAGTGAAAGGGCAGTTGCAAGGTGTACTACGCTATGTGGATTTGAATAAATTGGTCACGACTTTTTTAACCCCAGAGATTTGGAATAAGTTGGGCGTGACGAGGTAGTTTAATCGATTAAAATATTTGAAAATTATGAATAGTGAGAGCGATTTATAAACTGAATCGAAAGCATTAATGTTATAAAAAAGTCATTAAAAAAGCTCCTTGAATCGAAGGAGCTTTTTTTATTTTTGAATCTAAAGGCTGATAGGCTATGCCATAAAAGATTCATTTGAGGAACAACACAATTAAATCGTCACAGTCGCTCCTAAAGCTTGAATAAACTGTGCCATCCAAGCAGGGTGGGCAGGCCAAGCCGGCGCTGTGATCAAGTGTTCATCGGTTACAGCTTCAGTCACTTCAATGTCCGCATAAGTCCCACCAGCAAGTTTCACCTCGGCTGCACAGGCAGGGTAAGCGGAACAAGTACGACCTTTGAGTACATCGGCTGCCGCAAGAATTTGAGCACCATGACAAACCGCTGCAATCGGTTTTTTCGCAGCATCAAACTCACGTACGATCTCAAGGATACGTTCATTCATGCGTAAATATTCGGGCGCACGCCCACCAGGAATGACTAAGCCGACATAGTCCGCAGTGTGTACGGCTTCAAAGTTGTAATTGATGGCAAAGTTATGACCGCGTTTTTCACTATAGGTTTGCTCGCCTTCAAAGTCATGAATAGCTGTAGCGATACTTTCACCTTCATTTTTATCGGGGCAGACCGCATGTACGGTATAACCGAGACCCGTTAAGAACTGAAAAGGCACCATGGTTTCATAGTCTTCAGCATAGTCACCCACGAGCATTAAAATTTGTTTTGACATTATTAAACCCTCTTTATTGTTTGTGCATATTTATGTTCAATTTTGATCTAAATTAGCACAGTTCAGATGTCATTTTTAAGTCATTCAGTGCTCTTTAGTCGTATAACTGAAGTCATTTTTTATAAAAAGCCCCAAGTAATTGAGGCACTTTAACTGTTAGAAAAACATGTTAAATCAATCAGTTTATATATTCATTGATATGAAATTTACTATGCTGACATGTTAATAGTCTAATGTGCAGGCTTTGCCCTGATATTCATAACGGTTGACATCATATTTTTGACCATTCCAGCGATAAACAGCAAAACAAAATCCAGGGCCACCATTTTCAATATCTGGCCAGCCGTCTTTTCCTTTGGTTTTTAGAAAAGTAGGGATGCCCATATTTTCAAAAATGAGTTTCCAATTTCCAGCTTTTTGCTGAGCAACGATATGATAGCCGGCACCTGTGTTGCCATAGCACATGGTGCTGTAATCTGAAATGACTGCGTCTTTTAGGCCGTCACCATTGAGGTCTTTGTATGTGCTGATTTCACCTGTGTCGCAGCTACCTTCCCAGCCATGTTTGGTTTTTGAAAAGCCTGCGGCTTTAAAGATTTGGCTGGCTTCTTTAGCAGGAACAGTGGGTTTAGTTTCTGCAAAGGTGGTGGTGCTAAGTAGAGCAAGTGTAGAAAGTATAAGAATGGTGGTTTTCATTTTTGTCCTTTGATTTTTTGAAAGTAGTGGATTTTTAAAGTAATAGAATGTAGTTAGTGTAATGGATTTGGGTAAGTATGCTAGGTGGTGTTTCCACTCTCTCTAGTCCTCTCTCTGGGAGGGGCCGGGGTGAGGGTATTTCGAAATCACGCATAAATAAGGACTTTGAAAGCTGAATTTGCCCTGAGTCTTCGAGTTTGATGATAGAGGATATTTTTTGATGGTTATGTTGTTTGGGTGTGATGCATTTATTTGGAATAATTATATTTGATAAAAAAATTATAAGTGACTAAATTAACATGGTAATTAGATAACTGGCTTTAACCTTCATTGTTTTGTTAAATTATCGCGACATAGCTTTACGCATAGAAAAAAATGAGAAGCCATATAATTTTATATTAACAATATAATTTAGATTCCCTTATAAGCCTAAAAGTAGGAGACATATTTATGGAAATTGAAACAAGTAGTGCTATTAGATTGTTTTTTCCGAATCCGTCTCTTTCATTAGTCTATTTTGAAGCTATCGCGAATGCTTTAGATGCGGATGCTACTGCTATTGAAGTTAAGATCGATATTCACTCTTTTGATAATCCTAAGTCCCTACAGTTAACAATAAAAGATAATGGGCAGGGCTTTACTGATGAAAATTTTAATCGTTTCAAAACTTTACTAAAACCTAGAGATCAATACCATAAAGGTATTGGGCGGTTAGTATTCTTAAATTATTTTTCATCTGTCAGAGTGTCTAGTAATTGGCAGGGAGCTAAGCGTGAATTTACGTTTAAAGAGGGATTTGATGGAGTAGCACCGATTGAAAAAGGTGGAAATTCACAAAATAAGTTAACTACTTTGATTTTTGATGGTTTTAGGAAGGAAAAAGTCAAAAGTTATGATGATCTGAAACCACATCATTTAAAGCAACAGATTATTGATCATTTCTTACCAACGCTTAATTCCTTTAAACGTAAGGGGCGAGATTTTAATATAGTTATAAAATTAAACACACATGAAACCAATGCTCAAAAAGAATTTTTTTCACAAGATGTTACTATTTCTAGTGAAGATTTACCTTTAATGACATTGGTTGATCTAGAAAATCATGGTCTAGATTCAATTTCAAAAATTGAAATGTCGTACCATGTTAAAAAAATCAAAGGAAAAGTACCTCCATTCATAGCATTTAGTATAGATGGAAGAACGATACCTATTAATTTAATATCTGAAAGCTCTATACCGTCGGATTTTCATTGCGTATTTTTATTTGAATCTGATTTGTTTCATTCTAAGGCAGATAGTTCTCGGCAGAAGCTATTATTACCTGAAGGAATTAATGAAAAACAGCTATATCAGATATTACGTAAAGAATTGGGTCGAGTTCTTGCTGAGAATATTCCTCAGATTAATGAAATTAATAAGAAAACACAGAAAGAATTTGAGGCTAAGTTTCCGCATTTATTGGGTTTTTTTGAAACGGATACAATTGGTCTTATTGATAAGGATGCGGCTCTTAATGTTGCACAACAGAAATTTTTTCAAATGCAGAAAGAAATCTTGCAGTGTGATCATTTAAGTAATAAAGCTTATGAAAAATCGTTGGAATTGTCATCTAGAACTTTAACTGAGTATATTTTGTATCGTGAGAAGATCATCAACAAAATGAAAGAGTTTTCAGATGAGAATAAAGAGTCGGAAATTCATGATCTTATTGTTCCAAAATTTAGTAAGTATTCTGGCGATCAAGTCGGCTCAAATCTTTATCAAAATAATGCTTGGCTCTTAGACGATAAATTTATGGTTTTTAGAACTATTCTTAGCGAGAAACGAATGGACAAAGTCATAAATGCTATTCGTTTAGATGAAGAGAAGGTAGATGACAATGGGCGTCCTGATATCACTATGATTTTTTCTGCTGATCCACAAGATGTGGAAGCGGTGGATGTTGTTGTGGTTGAAATTAAGAAAAAAACGGATGATGAAAAAGAAAATCAATATGCAGTTAATCAGCTACTTGATCGTGCTGCAAAATTGGTTGAGTTTTGTCCTAAAATTCAACGTGTTTGGTACTATGCAATTATTCAAGTCAGTAAAACCATGGAGTTACGGTTAAGACAAATGAATTGGTCACCATTATATTCAAAAGGGAAGGTATTTTATCAGGAATATAAAACACCACATCCTAATGGTCATGATGTTCCAACACCGACATTCGTCATGTCCTTTGATGCAATTGTTTCTGATGCTCAAAGCAGAAATCATATATTTTTAGAAGTATTAAGAGACAGCATGAAAAAGTTTTCTTAATAAGAAAACCCGTCCTAAGATGGGTTTTCTTATTACTGATCAGATCAACCAATCAATTTCTTCATTAATTCATTCACTTGAGCAGGATTGGCTTTACCCTTAGACGCTTTCATCACTTGACCGACAAGACCATTGAAAGCTTTCTCTTTACCAGATTTAAACTCTTCAACCATCTTCTCATTGGCAGCAAGAACGTCTTTAATAATCGCTTCAATCGCACCTGTATCAGTTTCCTGCTTCAAGCCTTTTTCCGCAATAATTTCGTCCGCAGTTTTGCCTTCATCCCACATAAAGCCGAATACTTGCTTCGCAATCTTGCCGCTAATGGTGTTATCCACGATACGCGCAACCATGCCGCCCAATTTTTCAGCAGAAACAGGAGAGTCTGCTAGTTCTAAGCCCGCTTTGTTTAAAGCACCAGAGAATTCGCCCATCACCCAGTTTGCAGACACTTTACCTTGAGCTGCGCCACCAGCAGCAGCCACAACCACTTCATAAAAGTCAGACATTTCACGGGTCAGCGTCAAGACATGTGCATCGTACTCAGTCACACCAAAGTCCGCTACGAAACGCTCACGACGTGCCGCAGGAAGCTCAGGCAATGCAGCACGAGCCGTCTCAATTTGCTCATCTGAAATAATCACAGGTAACAAGTCAGGGTCTGGGAAGTAGCGATAGTCATTCGCTTCTTCTTTCGAACGCATCGAACGTGTTTCCATCTTCACAGGGTCGAATAGACGCGTTTCTTGGTCAATCGTGCCATCCCATTCCAAAATTTCCATTTGGCGTTCAATTTCAACATTGATCGCTTGTTCAATGAAACGGAATGAGTTGAGGTTTTTTAACTCGCAACGTGTACCGAACGGTTGACCCGGACGACGTAACGACACGTTACAGTCTGCACGGAACGAACCTTCAGCCATGTTACCGTCAGAAATACCTAACCAACGCACTAAAGTGTGAATCGACTTGATATAAGCCACGGCTTCTTCAACCGAACGCATATCAGGTTCAGACACGATTTCAAGCAAAGGTGTACCTGCACGGTTTAAGTCGATGCCTGACATCCCTTCAAACTGGTCATGGATCGATTTACCTGCATCTTCCTCAAGGTGGGCACGCGTTACGCCAATGCGCTTTACCGTACCATCTTCAAGTTGAATGTCGATATGACCCAAGCCCACAATCGGGTTATCCATCTGGCTAATTTGGTAGCCTTTCGGAGAGTCAGGGTAGAAGTAATTTTTACGTGCAAACACAGACGCTTGGTCGATGTAAGCATCAATACCCAAACCAAAACGAATAGCTAAATCGACCACTTCTTTATTCAATACAGGCAGTACACCTGGCATCGCCAAGTCAACGAGGCTGGCTTGTGTGTTTGGGTCTTGACCAAATTCAGTCGAAGAGCCTGAGAAGATTTTAGATTGGGTCGCCAACTGAGTATGAATCTCGATCCCAATAACGACTTCCCAACCATCAATCAATAATGATTTTGGTTTAGCAGCATTTTTAGCCATTATGCATTCTCCTCAGCAATTGCCGCACGTTTCGTATGCCAATCCGTCGCTTGTTGGTACTGATGTACCACAGACAACAGTTGAGATTCTGACCAATAGTTACCAATCAGCTGTAAACCCACAGGTAAATTGTCTTTGTCAAAACCAACAGGTGCATTAATCGCAGGAAGCCCCGCAAGGTTAACCGCGATGGTGTAAATGTCGCCCAAGTACATTTCAACTGGAGACAAGTTCGCGCCAATTTTATAAGCCGTGGTTGGTGCAGAAGGTGCAGCAATCACATCAACCGACTCAAATGCTTTTAAGAAGTCTTGTTGAATCAGACGACGGACTTTTTGTGCTTTGACATAGTAAGCATCGTAGTAACCAGCTGAAAGGGCATACGTACCAATTAAGATACGACGCTGCACTTCTGCACCAAAACCTTCAGAACGTGAACGTTTGTATAAGTCCATCAGGTCAACGGGGTTCTCAGCACGGTAGCCATAACGTACGCCATCGTAACGAGACAAGTTCGATGATGCTTCAGCAGGTGCAATCAAGTAATAGGTCGGAACATAAGCTTCGGTCATGTTGAGGTCAATCTCAACCAAGGTCGCGCCCATTTCTTCTAACTTTTTCAATGATTCTTCAACGCGGGCTTTCACATCTGCGTCTAAACCAGCGACATTAAAGTATTGCTTTGGAATACCAATACGTAGACCTTGAATCGCTGTGCCATTTAGATTCGCCACATAGTCATCAACGTCTTTTTCAATTGATGTTGAGTCTTTTGCGTCATGACCTGCCATCACATTCATGAGGTAGGCACAGTCTTCAGCCGAACGTGCCATTGGCCCGCCTTGATCCATAGACGATGCATAAGCAATCATCCCGAAGCGCGAGACACGGCCATAAGTTGGCTTAAGACCCGTTAGGCCGCAGAACGATGCGGGTTGGCGAATTGAACCACCCGTGTCTGTGCCTGTTGAAAACGGGGCAAGGTCCGCTGCAACCACTGCCGCAGAACCACCTGAAGAACCACCCGGTACGTGTTCTAAATTCCAAGGGTTTTTAGTCGCACCGTAAAAAGGGTTCTCAGAGGTTGAACCCATTGCAAACTCGTCCATGTTCACTTTACCTAAAGTGACTAGACCAGCGGCTTTACCTTTCACTACAACGGTAGCGTCGTAAGGAGAGATAAAGTTATCCAACATTTTTGAGCCCGCAGTGGTTTTAATGCCTTGGGTACAAAAAATGTCTTTGTGTGCAATTGGCACACCTGTCAATGCAGTTGCTGTGCCTGCTTTAATTGCGGCATCGGCAGCATCGGCTTGAGCAAGCGCTTGTTCTGCAGTCACGGTTACATAAGATTTAACTTGTGTATCCAGTTTTGCAATGCGCTTTAAATAGTGTTCGGTCAGTTCGCGAGATGAAAATTTAGCCCCAGCTAAACCCTCAGAGAGTTCACGAATCGATAAGCGATGTAAATCTGTCATGAGAAATGTCTTTACGTTAATTTTTACAAAATAATGGTTTAACTGAATAGAAATTATTCAATCACGCGAGGAACAAGGTACAAGCCGTCTTGCACTTGCGGTGCAATGGCTTGATATTCATCACGATGATTGGTTTCTGAAACCACATCTTCACGTAAGGGTTGTGGGTGATCAAATGGGCTTTTAAGCGGCTCAACACCATCGGTGTCGATGCCTTTTAAGGTTTCCATCATGCCTAAAATTTTATTTAGACTTTGAGCATATT
>RCUQ01000184.1_pt1 | contig 41277 bp, 72 predicted proteins | sample 2166351 | NCBI WGS metagenome assembly RCUQ01 (sample SAMN09932597, study PRJNA488358) | compost metagenome | feature: garden; material: soil; isolation source: compost soil in acetonitrile-enriched culture | place: Germany: Experimental Botanical Garden Goettingen | collected 2016-01-27
GGGGGGGTACTGTGAAACTTTACCTAACTAAAGCATTTTCAAAATTTCGGCAAACTCAATGAATTGCAGCTCCTTTACCTTTCCAGTGGGTTATTCCTCAATGGTTTCGCTGCACCTCACGAGTTGATACAGATGAACATTGTCATAAGTCTTGTCACTATCTTCAAAGACCTTCACAGAATCTTCTTCTTTCAAGAAGTATTCAGCGTTAGTCACCGCATCACCATCATTCCACATCATAACAGCATAAGACGATCGATGGTTCTTAATATCATTTGACTTGTTCATGTTCATTCATCCACCTTTCAATGTATTATCTTGTTACTCTCTGTTCGTTCTGTTTAATCTCTTCCATGATCTCATTAATTGTGAGTGGATTGATGTCAGCCATTACAGGTCCATAGCACTTAGTCGTTACTCCGAACACCCTTAATGCTGTGTCTACCTCATCATAGGTCATGCCTAGTTCGCTAACCTTTCCAGCCGCCTTTATGAAATTATTCATCGTCCCTCACTCCATTCCTCAAACTGCCCTTTCCTTCTCTCCTGCCACTCCAACCCTAAAGCTGTCACCTCATGTATCGCTCTGTCATGCATTGCGTTGTGTTGCTTATCACTCAAGCTGATTAGATTCCATTCCTTTAGTGCTAACTCAGGGTAATACTCCAACGGATAAATATGATGTACCGTTGTAGCCGGTTCGGTCTTACCGTACCTTTTGCTTTGTTGGCACATGTACTCATCTCTTCGGAGCACGGACGCTCTCTTTCTCTTCCATGCCTTAGATTTGTAGAATGGTTGTGGCATCTCTCTTATCACTCCTCTAATAAAAGAAAGAGCTGCCCAAAGGACAGCCCTACATTAGTATTACCAAGCAGCCAGAGCCATGCGCTTCCAACTGTTAGGTGCAATACATATATACAAGTAATCTGTATCCCAACAGATATCCCCTTCGTTACCGGCTGCTGTTGCGCTTGCTGGTGTCTTCTTTGTTCTTATTCTAAGTGTATTACCGTTCACATCTAGTGGAGCTGTAGGCGCTGTTGTACCTAAGCCAATGTACGCATTAGAACGCTTAATAAAGAATGGCGCATCTTGTGCCACCCCTGCGTCAGTAAACCGTACAATCCTAAAGTCAGATCCAGCATTACCACCAGACTCGGCGGTGTTATCTACTCGAATCTCAAATCGTCCTTGGAATATCTTATTGTAGTCAGGCGATCCGTCCGCAAGTTGATTCGCTGGTATCTCTTTTGAATTGGCTTGTCCAAAGGTGAGCCCTCGGTTTGTAGTAGCTCCACCCATGATTCTCGTTTTACCGTCCACCACAGTGAAGTTACTATCATGCGTTTGTATCTCACATACATCTGCATCAAAGGGCCACTCCATTCGAGTAAATAACTCATCTGGATTAGCACCTGTAGGGCTCATGGTTGTTTCTACAGATATGTGACGGTGGTCTATTCTAGTTGGGTCATTAGCTTTATAGTGCGCAATCCAAGCAGCCTTATCACGACCCTGCTCATCACACCATACAAGCGCTGGCTTTGCTCCTCCGGTTCCTGCCGGTCTGTCCAACCACTGCAGGCGGATCAGATCCGATTTATGCCCCTCTGCTTTAATCCAAGCTTGATCCGTGGCAAGGTGAAGCCTATCATTCTTAGGAAGCGCCTTACCTCCACCGGCTAACTGAGATACATCAAACGGAGCTGCCTTTCTGGCTAAATCATAAGCGGCTTTACCAAAGTCCGGCATTAGATCATCACCCCTGAAGCACTGACGTTACCACCTGTCAGAGTTTTAACACTGGCTCTCACAGCAGCAAATCCTTGAACATCAATCTCGTAAAAGCCAATTGCCGATATTGTGCTGTTCGATACAAATCCATTGGCTGCGATATCCCAAATCTGCAGCGGTCTGTATGTGCCACTCTCACCTGCTGCTTCGACCTGTATGGTAAATGAACCTGTACCCCAGACTTCGATCCTTAATGATTTTTTAAGCCCTACTTGTAGCGGATTACCCACCCCTGTTGCAGCTACACTGCTTAACAACTTGGTTTTGCTATGCGAAAACATCATTTCACACCTTTCTATATAGGTTCTATAATTTCTAGGTGACTTGTTTTATGTACAAACTAAAAAGGCCGCCTAATGGCGACCTATGCTTTGTGTACCGCTTTACTTAGGCAGCGGCAGCCCCTGCGATCCGCTCTTTAACTGCTGCAGTCACAGCACAAAGGAGGAATCAACCCAAGCACGCTTTGGGCAAGAGCGGAGTATACGTATATGTTAAGGTTATGATACCGATATGGACGCGCCCACAACCCTGTGAGCGCTTTTGTGCAGATAACAGCTTTGAGGGAATGTTATCTAATTTAGTAGGGTTTTACCCCTCTATATATAGGTGGCAAGTGTAATACAAAAAAAGCCGCCTTTAGGCGACTAATCATAGTAAAGATTCAGTCTTCGTCTTCAATCTTTTGACTTGTAACTGTTATTGATGCCGAATTAACATTTCTAAAAGCTGTTATATGCATACTCTCCCATTCCTTAGCACCCAATAAAATATTTGTTGCAAGTTCTATTGCCTGCTCTCTGTTTAGTTTTATTGCTATTGTCTTATGCTCATCTCCCTTGTTATTAAAAGATACCTTAGGATAAATTTTTTCAGCATGGGAAGTTGTCTTTACTTTAATATCTTTTAACGATACAGTTTTTTTCACTTGTTAACCCCCTAATATTCTAATGTATTTAAATTTCGACTAAGTGGTCGTATTTCCTTTTTAAACAACTTAATCTTTCGACCAATCGTTCTAAATATAGGCAGTAATAGCCTATCCCACAAGGAATAGGCTATTAGCTTTGCTTTCTAGTATTTTTTTCTCAGCCCGATCAAGCATAGTTTTGACTGCTCCCCGGCTAATTCCCATTTCTAAGGCAGTTTGTCCAATGGTGAAGCATAAGCCTATTCTTAAAATGTATGCCTGCTTCTCCCTCTCACTCAAGGTTGAGAGGGCATCGTCTATCTGGAAACGTTCGTGGTCTCCAATCGTTGTCGGACTACCACAAGCCGCAGGCTGGGCATACGACTGCATCCTGAGTGGATCAACTAAAATAGTTCGTTGCTCCCGAGAACGCCTATGAATGGCTCGGCGTGGATTAGGTTCATGCCCTTTATATAACCAGTCAATCACGAATGTTAAATTAGACAGGAATGAGTTCAATTTATCGCATTGGTCCTGTGCTTTGGAAAGCTCCTGCTCCAACTCAATGCTATCTGACTGCTTTTCTAACTTTGCTTTTAAGGCGTCTCTTAATTCGTCAGCTTTAATTTTTTCTTTATGCAGGTTGTATCTAGTTTCTCGATAGCTCCTGAGCAAGTCCTCCACTGTAATCACCCCTTATACAAAATCAAACAAATCAGCTTGCCCGGACCTTTTAAACTCCGATGAATCTATTATGAGACCTCTTTCCAACCATTCTGCCGGCGCCTGGTGCTGGTAGTGCGGCCAAATCGGGTCCCCTTCTTTTGATCGCTGAGGATTCTCCTTCTCTGCTTTGGCTGTCCATACCCACAGCGTCTTAGCTTGAGCTTGCATCTATCCCCACTCCTTTGCGTTCTCGAAGTCTCGAATATCTCGGGAGCACGGCTGCCTGTTCTGGTGGGATCTTGTGCTTAAGTACTCGTTTATAATAACTCTTCTTGGATATCCCATTTTGCTCTGCAATCTTCGGCCAATCCCCATGATTGGTCTGTACTCTCGGCTTGGTATTGATGGCTCGTTCTTTGTCCCATCCGTATTCATGGATGCGCTGTCCAAGTATCTTGCGGCTGATTCCATTTTCAGCAGCTAATCTATATTCTTCCTCAGTTATGACAATACCGTCCCATGCTACTGTCATGTCTCTATATCCTCCCTTACTGACTATTACAGGGCTATTCGGCCACCGCCTAAAGGCTGAGTTTATGCTGTCGGACGATGGCCTAACGGCCTATTCTTCTACTTCTTCGATGACTAATTCATCAATCTCAGGATCCTCTGCTTCACTTGAACATTGATGACAAAGAGAAACAGCTGCTTCATCCATTCTCCATGCCTTCTCTTCCGCTTCTTCCTTGCTATTTGCCTCGATCACACCGATATATTTAGTAGCTTTAACTGATCCGTAAACTCTGTACTTTACCATACTCTTTATCTCTCCCTTTGGTTTATGATGTGGTCCGGCCTGTTCTGTTACGCTATTGCCGCTTCCGATTCTTCGATGATCTTGAAAAAGTCACTTGCTTTGATTTCAATAAATCCATGTGGATTATCAGCTGGAGCAGGATCGATTGAGCAGTAAACTGCTTCGTTGTAATCAAATAGCCTGCTGCGATATCTCCCACCCTGTGAACGAATGTAGAAAATCAACCTCGGTTTTTGTTCTACTTTTATCCCAGCTTCTTTTATTATTTTGGCCCAGGCCTTGCCGACTTTAGAGTTACCTTTGAACTTCTGCAGTCCATCACTGATAGGTGAACATAATACCGACCCAAATGTTTCTTTGTCTTTAGCAGTAGGAACGATGTAAATGTCATCAGTGGTAACAAAATAACCATCTGATTCTATCTCGTGAGTTTGAGTAAACTCTTTTACCATTTCCCTGACACGCGAACGATTCTCTTTATATTCAAACCAGTCTTTGTAAAGGCTGCTTTCCTCGGTGACAATAAAGAATTTTTCCATACTTTTTAGCGCTCCTTTGGGTTTGTGTTTTGCGGCTTGCCGCCATCGTTCCGACCGAATTACCTAGCGAAGCGGCAGCCGTAGAGGGCCATATAAGGTTGTATAGGGGTTAATCCTGTATAGGTAGGTTTATAGGATTAGTACTCACGAAAATAAGATCCTTTCTCATGTCCACATTTGGTACAAACGATATAAATTCTATCTCCGCGTAAATTTTGAAATTTACTTTTGGTATAAATAAATTCTTGGTAGTCATGCTTGCAGAACAATCGCTTTATCCAATTAATCATGGGTATCCTCCTCATCCATTACTGCTAATAGAGCGATCTTACAGATACCTTCAATCTCAGATTCAAACTCATAACATCCTGTCACATTGCCGCCTATATCGTTTTCTAGCCAAATGTAACAGCCTGAATGGTTTTGGAGTTCCAAGTGTAGTCTTAGGCCGTACTCTTCTCTAAGCCGCTTTACTACTTCCCATGCTGCGGATATATCGGTTGAATAGCTTGGCAAGACATATGGCTCCCGGCCATCCTCTTTAACCCATGTAATTCCATCAGGTCGCCGCTCTACAATTACGCTTAAGCCCATTACATTTTCAGCCACTAACATATCCAACTCACGCCCCGGCTTCATTGCTTTGATCTCTTCACGTGTCATGCTTCTTCATTCCTCTCTGGCACTACAATAGGTGTCCAGTGCGTATGATAATCAGGCCAATCCAAATCAAGCGGAGTACCACAATATGGGGGCTCTTCAATAGGAAAAGCCCACCAAAGCACACTGCCATAATCCTCATGCCATTCTTCAATAGGACGCGCTTCTTTTAACTTCTGCTCCCGATCCCTCAACGACACAGCATCGTCACGCACTTCTGCGTATTGTTGGAGCCAGTAGGGAAGGGCTTCACGGGCTTCTGCTATAAGCTCAGCATCACACTTGCCGATGTAAATGTATGGACCATCTTTGGCATTCGCGATGGTTACAATAGGCTCTGGCCCATGAAGCTGAGGATGCTCGTATTCCGTGCCAATGCCCCTATCACAGAATCTACCACTTGGATCGTCATAAACCTTCCATGGCCCCCTTGTTGCTTCCTTACACATGCTCATATCCTTCTGCCAGTCTCTACTCATTCCACTACCTCCAACTTATCAATTAGATAGTAAGCATCTATGGGAGATCCCCACATGCCCACAGCGTTAGGAAACTCACACCTTGCCCGTTTACCGCTCTTTGCAATAGCAATTACAGTGCCCTTCCCGTACAAGGGTAAATCTTTATGTGTTACGCTATCTCCCGGCTTAATGGTTGGTAAGGGGATGGGATCAGGTTTGTATCCTCCCTTTTCAATGTGTTCTATGATTAAAGTAAGAAATTCCATTTGTTCACGAAGATCATCTGCCCAAGTAGTCTCGCCTTCTTGTTTTGCAAAGTTTAAACTTCCTCGCAGTTCCCTCTTCTTGGCTTTTAAATCTGTAAGTATCTTATCTGCATCTATCAGTCTTGGTTTATCCATGGGATACCTCCAATAAGTGAGGATGTTCGTATATGTTTCCGATGACCTCAAACTCTTCTATTTCCTCAATAGGTTGGCTGATCCAGTCAAGAGTACCGCGCTTATCTTTATTTGCTAATCGTTTCGTCATATAGAACGAAGCCTCTTCATCAACCCACTCGATCACGCCATGATAGTTATACTTTCCGTCGTCTTGGAATGGATACTTCAGTGCAGTGAGTATATCCCCTTCATATATCTCCTTACCGTTACGGTCTTGGAGTCCGGTGTATTGACCTACTGTTTTGGGATCGACGGGGTGGGAATCGGCTTTAGAATCAACAATATCCATCCGTCCATTGTGTTGCCACAGGTCACCATACACCCACTCACCGTTATCGATCCGTTTACCTCTGAAACGGTACTCTCTCATTTACTCTCTACCTCCCTATTCCTCTATAGCTAAAATACATGGGAATTCGCCTTTCTTTTTCCCGTCAATTAATTCTTGGTAGGTGTAATAAACATGGTCGTCCAATTCCTCACATTCATCACACCCATCAGTGCAACATGGAACGGTTTTAACATTCATTGATTGAGCGGTAAGTCGTTTGATATTCACCGTTACCTGCTCCTCTTCACCTTCCACTAAGTCGCCAATAAATATGTCATCCAAACTGTCTGTCTCCTCCATGAATTGTCCAAAAGCTTCTTCAGGACTCACGGCAGCGATCCAATATCCGTTGACTTTATAAACGTTCATTCTTTGTTTCCCTCCCCTGTATGGATAGATAGGCTTAATTCGGATCAATCCACCGTCTTCTTCCGACTGGGCATTCTTCAATTAACTTTTCTGCCGTTCGCTTACTTACGTTTTTCCTTATGATCCATTGCCACCGAAAAAATTCTTCCCACACTGTATACTTCATGTTATTTATTCGCTCCTTTATGGATAGATAAAGCCCTTTAAGCCCTGTGTCGGCCCCCGTTTCTCTGTATGATTCGGTCGGATCGGAGGCCTTCGGCTAAACCATTCTTCTCAAGTCATTGATGCTATATGTCCGTAGGTTCCAGACGTCAGCAGTACTCATCGTGGGGTTTTGTTCAACTATTTGTCTTATCAAGGCACTGCTCTCTTCTTCGACCCTATTGCCCAAGTATTTCCCCTGTTTTATAAGCCTTGAAATTACATCAGCCGCTTTATTCCAAGTGATTTCAGCATCCGTCCACTCATCTTCACCTGAGCGCCATTTAAACCGGATGCCACTACTCTCAAACCACACCCATCGTATATAAGCCCCTATTGCAGACCGCCCACCAATTCCGTATTCACTTTTAAGCATTTTTGCAAAGGCAGATATTGAAGGCTTAGTTAGCCCAAAGTTATAAATTCGCTGTTTCCCATTTACAAAACCACTGCCATGCAAGAGTAAAGATTCTATTATTTCTGATTCACTTTTATGGTTGGGAGGCTCGTTTCCACTATCGTCGAAATCGAACAAACATAATTGAATTGGCTCAGATCCCACGTCTATCTCCCCTCCTGTGTGCTTATAGGGTACCTAGGGCTTGTTGGATTTTGTATTCGATCATATTCGCCGCATTGTGTCTCACGTTTGGCGATTCGAGATTATCTTGAATGATTGGTATCTGCTCTCTCATCTCTTCCAGCGCTTCCCATTGTGTCTCTACTAGCTGTAATAGGTAGGATAGGTATTCAGGGGTATGGGCGATCAAACGAGCGTTGTTTTCGCTGTTCTGCATCGGCTCTTCTGTCTTGGTCCATGTTTGACAAATCGGATTATGCGGCCCCTTTACAGGGTATATGTCTGCCATGTCATCATAAATTTCATATTCCCACGGTCCTGGAGTAGCTCCTGCCAGCGCCTCGCGTATCTCTTGTAGCTTATTCATGGGTATTAACCTCCCGAATCACCTTTTTGCGATTCTCGTCAAACTCCCAACCGACTTTTCCCGATCCGTAACAATCTGGGCAACTGTATCCCGTATCGAATGGATGGTCCCGATAAACACCACCACCGCCGCACCACGGGCAATCTGGAAGCTGCATAAACTTGTAATCTTCTGAATCCATATAGTCGTCCCATTCTTGGGCTATTTCGTCCATTTCTCTTTTTACAGATTTTTTTGTTTTGCGTGAAACTGATTTATAGTCGCCGCCATTCCTTTCGAAATAATTCCAATGCTTATGAGCAAACTTATAACGCCGCATTGTTCTTCTCTCCCTTAGACCCTCTAGGGTCGTTTTGTTGGTCTGTTGGCCTAGTACACTGGATTAAAGCTTGATGAGCTTACCCCAGTGTTCTACGCTTTCCAGAGCGTTCACATTGTCAAGCCCGTATGCGATCAATACCGAAGGTGCCCCGGCGTTTGCGCTTGCCCTGCTTCCGTCAACATGATGAAAATATAATCGGCCTTTGAAAAATAGCAGCGCGTCTGCCTTCGTCCAAACATGATCAAAAAACATCTCTGTTTCGGTACGAGCAAAAATGAGTGCAATTCCGTTGCCGTGAACCCAGAGCCGTTGCAACCATTCTGCCGACTCTCTCCCATACGGTGGATTAAGCCAAACACGCCCCGACCATTCTTGTTCTAGACCGTTATCTAAAACTGAGAAATGCCGCTTTGCTGTATCCCACGGTCGATTTACCGGGGAACACGGATCAAGATCAAACGGGCCAAGATCTCGTATAATATCAGGCGGCGTCAGCCATTCATCTTTTAACATCCTTGCTGATTGATGACCTCCCATTCCCAAAACTCTTGTTACCACGGTTGCGCCTCCTTCGTCTTTTCCCTCGTCCCGACCGAATCCGCTTAGGCGTAGCCGGGGGCCGTATCGGGGTATTCCCTTATTGGTAAGGGGTTAATAGCCGGTAGATTGACGTGTATGATTGACTACATTCTTGGACATGTAGGCTTCTTCGATCTTTTCCCAGGTGAAGCCGAGCATTTTGCCAAGCTTCAGGAATGCCGGAACTGCGACCGTGTATGATACTTTGGATTCCCACTCCACACGAAGCAGCTTAGTGAAGTAGAAGGTAATGCTTTCCTCAACCAGTTCAAGATGATCAAACTGAGTGATTCTGTGAATGTTGCCAATCGACAATATAAAGTGCAGGCAGTCAATGTATTCTTCTAGGAGGGGGTTCCTTTCTTCAGCAAAACTCAGCCCCATGGAAGGCGCGACCCATTTTGATGTTCTCGGCCTTTGGTCTTTACTCCAGAACTTGAACCCTCTCCACTCATTGGCGCATTCCCCGAGCTCCACTTGCAGAGCAAGGATCTTCTCAGGCAGCAGGTCCAGACCCTCTAGCCCCTTCTCTTTCACGATCCGTTCATCAAGTTCACGTTGCATTTCAAATAGTTTTGTAAGGTTCATATTTACCTCCATAATTTGTATTTGATCAAACACCAGTTCTATTTAAGGGTGTGAAAAGGCCGTGACCGATCTCTTATACTCCCTATGCTCGTTTCTTTTGTTTCGCTGGAGGCTCTAGGATGGCCTGTATTACGTCTTTCTGGTACTCGACACACGTAACACCCAGTCTCAGAGAACGTGCCACCTGAGCCAGCACAAACGCGTCTCTTACGTTGTTGGAGTTGTGTTCGAATCCCCAATGTCTCATGATCGGCAAAATCATGTTCTCTTTCTTGGTTGTTCCCTTGCCAGTAGCAAACTTTTTAACCTGGGTCGGCGTTACCTCTGTCCACTTAAATTCGGACCTGTACAGTTCTAGCCTAATAGCATGGCCTAACCCATATTGAAAATCTACTCCCTTGCCCGTGGAACCATAACTAAATCCTTCAATCGCTACTTCGTCCCCTGGTTCGATGTTATCCATGATCTTATTAACGATGTCGTCAATCACTTCAGTCCTTGTCGCACCGCTTGGTACAATTTCAAAACCGTCCTCATAGTTCCCGTCCCGGTCTAAGATCACTAACCCTGTTTCACTGCTTGGATCAATTCCCACAAATCGCATTTCACTTCATCCCCCTATCTCTTGCTTCAACGATCTCAAAATACTCATCATGGCTTAAACTTTTATAAACATCCCATTCTCCATTTTTCTTCATAGTCACTATCACTTGGTGTATGGAATATTCCGGTCGCATTAATGCGTCAGCTATCAACCAAACACCGTCAAAGTCATAGAACCTTGCTACATAAACTCTCTCTTCCAGCGTCCAACGTTTCTTATGATTTTTATGCACCTCGGGATTGTATTTCATTTTCCCATTGGCGTAATAAGAGGTTTTCATGTCTCAGCCTCCATTCAAGCGGTGAAGAGCATCTTCTCTTCGTTTAGATGTTCCCGTGTTATGGTAGATGTCTGTACTTCCAAGTATCCGATCAAACAGCCGACCTTCTTCGTCAACCACATTTTTGTACTTGTCATACTGAAGCCAATTCTCCAACCGCTCAAGGTCCAGATTAGATGAATAGTTCGTTATCTTCCCTTGCCGCCCGTTGATAATTGGGAACAACACATCTTTATACTCATCACTCGTTATGCTGCCTGCTCCAATCTCATCCAAAGTAAGAAGGTCGCACGAAACTGCTCCGTTGATGAGATCCGTCATGGTGATCTTGGAATCAAATCTAGTTGCCGTTTTTGCCAGTTTCATTAACTGAGGTACATCTAAGAATAAGCAGACATAACCTTGTCTGTTTAGCTCATGATGTACAGCAGCTAGGAGGTGGCTTTTTCCGTTACCAGGAGGCCCAAATAAGAGCAATCCAGTTTCCCTAGTGTCGTATGTCTCGACAAACTCTTTAGCGGCTGAGAGCACCGTTTCTGTGCCCTCACGAAGCAAGAAAGTTTCGAATGAAGCACGCTTAAGTTTTTCGTTCATGATGTTCCTGGAGAATACCCGTTCCATTTGACCGCGTCGGTATCTTCGTTCAGTCTCTTTTTCAGCTTTCTCATTCTCAGCAATCACACACGGGCAAGCTTTCTTTAACCCATATTGCTTTTTGAAAGGGAAGTAGGTCCTGCCGATCTCATGATGACATTTCAAGCAGCAGTATGTTCCTTCATGCGGATCATTTGCGAACAAACTGGTCGTACTTCGAAGTGGCCTTAACGCCTCCTGCGTCTTGTGCTTCTGTTCCAGTTCTTGCATCATTCCTTGAAACGGTGAACTGACTACTGCTTTCTCTTTTCGCAGCGGTGCCGTTTTCATGGTGTTGGCGAGAAGTTGCTTGTCCGCTTCCGAGAGATTTAGATCCTTGATATCCACCGCGCTGTTCCTCCTCTTCTACTCTTTTTTCAACCCAGTTTAAAATGGCTCTATAATCACTGGCATACTTCTTGTTGTTAGCGCCTTTGTAATTGTCCAAGATTTCTATCATTCGTTTTACGCTGTCTTCCCCATGAGAGGATATGAGCTTGTCATATTCCTCTTGGGTCAGATTTACGAATTCAGCAAATTTAATTTTAGGGATAATATCTTTTTTCTTATCATTCTTTTCATTCTTATCTTTCTTTACATTCTTGTTTGTGTCCGCTGACGGTCCGCTATCGGTCCGCTCGTGGTCCGCCTGTGGTCCGTTTTCGGTTTCAAAATCGTGATAAACCCCGTAGTTACATATGGTTATGGCGGTCCGTTTGCGGTCCGTTTTTTTGATAATCATCCCGTCTTTCTCCAGCAAGTCCAAGTAAAGTCGAAGTTTGTTCTTGCCCCAATCCCAGCGATCCATAAGCTTTAATTCTGAGGTTATGAACTGGCCGCGTTCGACCTCGACCAGCTCATTCCCATGCAGAAATTTATTGGCTTTATGGTTTGCCATCATAATCATGTCCAGCCAAGCTTCGTACCTTGAGAACTTCCGCTTCTCTTGGTAAATCCAATGGTCCTGAACCTTGCGGTGAAGCTTAATCCAACCGTCCATTTCACCACCCGCTTATTCTGCTTTTGCATTTACATACAATAACTGCCGGTACTCTTCCGCCCACTCCCGGCCTTCTTGCGTATAATCAATCCAGTTATGACAGGTCCCCGTATTAACCGAGGGACCACATAACATGGCAACATCATTTACTGTCGTTTCACCGTCTATCTTCCAGCGCCGGATCAGATGGGCACACTGTAGTTCTCTGTACTGCTTACAGCGTTCACAGCGGCCCTCAGCACGTTCCATAGCTGCTTTATATATTTCCGGCTTGATTCGCCCACGCATCTTGCTTGTGGGCTTTCTACGGCGATAGTTAGGTTTGTTAACTGGATTAAAACCAAATTCCATTAGCGCCCACCTGCTCTCAGTTCATCATTTAGAATCTCGAGCTCCTTTTTCAGAGCGTTTGCTAATTGTTCAGTCTGGTTATACGCAGCTTCCCACCTTTTAGCGATAGCACGAGCCAAAGCTTCGGCTTCCTGCAGGTCGAATGTATCTATTTCCGCACGAGCTTCCTTTGATTTGATCGTTTCCCCAGAAGGATATGACTCAATTAGCGTCAGACGTTTGTTTTTGAGGACCACCTTTGCATGACCGTGCTCATAAATTGATTGGGCATATAGCGACCCAATAATCCCTTGAGCCATAGTGTAAAGAGTGATTTTCCGGGCAAGATCACCCGGATTATCCACATCCTCCGGTATTTCATTGATTCGCTTATACAGTGACTTGAGGTCCGCTTCCTTTTTGCCAATTTGCTCTTTTGTGTAAATACTCATCTATAATCACCAAGGCAGATCATCGTCAGAGATATCAATAGGTGTTCCTTCGTCTTGGAAGGTATCGCCTTGATTACCCCTAGATTCGGAATTTTCTTTCTTTCCTTCTAAGAATCGTACGTTGTCAGCGATTACCTCCGTTACATAGACCCGTTTACCCTCGTTATTATCATAGTTACGGACCTGGATGCGGCCTTCAACTGCGGTCAATCGGCCTTTACGGAGATAATTGGCGCAAGTCTCAGCCAGTTGTCTCCATGTAACTACTGGAATAAAATCCGCTTCACGTTCTCCGCCTTGGGATATGAATGGTCTGTCTACCGCAATAGTAAATTGGGTAACTGCCAACCCTGCTGGGGTATAGCGTAGTTCCGGATCTCTTGTGAGTCTTCCAATCAGGATCACTCGGTTAAGCATTCGCTTCAGCCTCCTTGGCTTTCATTTCTTCGATTTTCTTTATAAGAGCCCGTTCCATAGCCGGGTAATCGTGTTTCTTTTCAAGCATCTGAACCACCCAATCGTCAAAACCGTCCATTCCGCCCTTTAACAGCTTCCATTTCGATTTAAGGGAAGTCGGAGGTTTTTTGGATTGATCCTCTTTCTGCTTCTGATTAGCATCCAGTTCAGCGCTACTTGTTTTATCAGGGTCCTCGCCAGTAGGTATAGCGAAAGTGCGTAGCAAGAGATATTTATAGGCATAAGTCATTGCCTTGCCTACACCTTTATCTTGGGTATCAGCTCCTGTCCCTGAAGAAACAAGAATTTCATACTCTCCCGTTTCTGTATCAACAATCTTGTACTTCACATCCACGGTCGATAAATTTCCTTCTCTACTGTGAAACTGTTCAATCGGGAGAATAACAAGCTTGTTTCGGATCAGGCTTTCCCGAACGGTTGAAGTTACCTTTTCTTCACTAATGGCGCGGTATTTGGTATTACCAAATTCTACTCTGTCATCTTTCTGGAGGTAGTCCACGTCTTGCATGACTTGACTGATCTTTTGGTAGAGCTGAGCTTTACTCATCTCACACCTCCGGTTTGATGACCAATTCGTCACCACGGTGTTCAACCTGGATTCCTTCTACCTTCTGCCCGTCCGGATCCACGACAACACCGGAATCCGTAACAGTAAACTGCTTCTTGATGTCCGTCTTAACCGGTTCTTCCTTGACCCGGATCAAATCAGCTCGTTCATTGGCTTTGAGCCATTCCACCAGTTTGGCATCATCGTAATTCCACTTAGGCTGCTGCTTTTTAAGAGTCAAGGACCCATAAGGAGTCTTTTCAGATTTAAATTTCGGATCAGCTTCCCGGCGTTCAAGAGCGTACCCAGACACCAGCCCGTGGAAATACTCCTCATCGCGCTGAAGCTTGTCCAACTCACGTTTGCGGTAGTCTTCAATGCGACAGATCTCGGCTGCGGCAAGTCTATTCACGTCCGTCTTCTTGGCTTCAATGGCAGCCAACTTGCGAAATACCCAGTTCAGAGATTCCAGGTCATGGACCCGGAAACCCTGTCTTTCTTCAGCTTCTAACTGCTCAATTTCATCTAGCTCTTCTTGCAACATTGGATTCATCTATTTACAACCTCCTAGAAATTGTGTTATTTTGTTCGTAACAAATTTATAAATGCGAACTACTGAATGACTTCGGGTGCGACCGAGGTCATTTTTCGTTTATCCAAGAGAGCCATAACAGTGTTCAGCTCATCTATGGTTTTAGCCAAATCGTGCAGAATGAAGTTACCTACATCAATCATTGCTATAGCTGGTGTGGCGTCTGTAGTGTCTTCTTGTAACTTCTGGAGCCTTTTCAGTGCTAGTACTAGATAGATCTCCAACTTTCGCTCCCTCCTTGATCTGCTTCCGTATTTCTTCGTACCTTTGGCGGTCAAAGCCGTTATGAAATATGAATTTCGGATGTTCGCCTTCTGACTGCCAGCCTCCAGCAAGCCTAAGAGCGAATATATCCTCAAACTTGTCTGACGCTTTGATTCTTACTTGCAACTGCACTTGCGTACACCTCCGGTGGATAGGCATCGTTTAGCAGATCCCTTAGTGTGATGATGTCAAACAAGCTATTTAATTTAGCAGCCAGAGCTTGTCCGTCACGATTATAAAATTGGAAGCAGTTATTGCTCTTGTCCACAAAAGCAAACTCGCCAGACTTCAAAGCTACAGACAATACATTCAATCGTTTCATATGGCTTGTCTCTCCTTTCTAAATTGTGTAAGGCCCGAAACGTTTTTCTTCTTCTTCCATTACTGCCAACGCCAATATCTCAATCCATACCGATCCGCAACGCACATACAATTGTTTTCCTACTCGGTTGCCGCCAAAGTATTTACGCTTCATGTTCATGCTCCTTTCATACATTTTCTAGCTTCTTTAATAGCCTCCATTGGCAATCCAGCGCTATTGATCCAGATGACATTCCCGTTCTTATTTAAAACAGCAAGCATAATCTGGAGATCAGTCACTTCAACGGAATACGTTGATCCAATCACTAGGCTCAATTCGCTATCAGCCATTTCAATCACTACACTATCCGGACCGCGACTGCTCTCGAAGTAGATCACATCCCTGATTGCATCCTGAAGGTACAAATAAGGATCTACAGTACCGTGCATATGGAATTCCAGAGAAATAATTGGGTTGTACTTCCGGACCACTTTCATGACACTCATGAAAACATTTGTCTCAACATCCTGCATCGTTCATTCTCCTCTCTATCCAGCTCGCCTTACTGGGACCCAAGCTGCTACGTACTGCAAAACACCCTGAAGATCCTGACGGAGTATGTCTTTGTAACTCGGAACTTGCCAGCGATCCTTAATTTCTTTATGCAGCTGACGGAACAATTCGCTACGCTCCTGCTTGTCCGGTTCTATAGTGCAGACCTTTTGATTAATGGCCTGCTGCAAGCGGCGTTGTTGTCCGCTGTCTAAGGTGATCTGAGTTTCAAGTCGATGTTCGATATCCTCAACCCGTTCCTCCATGATCTCTTGAGCTGCTAAAAGGTTTTTTGTAGCTGCCAGCAACCCCTTCACACTGTCACGGCTGGATTCTTGGGCTCGGAAGTAAGTGTTAACCAACTGGCGCTGAACTTCCCAAGCTAACTCATCATTAAATGACTTGACGAGCATCAGATAACCCGATTCAGTAATCAGGACGAGTCCTCTGTTTGGGATGTCTAAAGTACGAAATTCGTACTTTTGATCATGAGTGATGTAAAAGTAGTCCTCACCCTCGACAAGGCGTTTTCTATTCTCGTTGAAGTTCCGCTTTGCCGTTCCTTCCGGGCGTTGGTGGAGATCGTCAATTTCCTTGAATGTTACAACCCGTTTACCATATAGCTCTTTGATATTTAGTGACTTGGTGGAGTTGTTTGTTTGAATTTTTACTATTTGACTCATTTCATTACTCCTTTCTGTAATTAAGATGTTCTTGTTCTTTTCTCCAAGCATCAATGCTAGAGGAACTGAACAAGAGTCTAGGTCTGCCAGATCCCGTTGAACTCAATTTCATGTGCGGTATACCATTAGCTGTGCACAATTTGTAAAGGAATTCCTTGGATATCCCAATGTATAAAGCTGCTTCATTCACATCCATCGTGACGTCATTCTTGAGGATAGAATCGTTTTTTAAATATTCGATTACATTAGGGAGAAGTTTTTCTGCAACTTTTTCCGCAATAGCATCTAAAAATTCTGTAGCGACTTTTTCTCCAATCACCCGTATCGCCGCCTTTCTTTGATAATTAAATTATCAACATAGTCAAAAAAATAAATAATTTCCAGAATAATACTATGGATAGTTGACGATAATATTATTATCAATTATAATCTAGAACAGATAATAAAATTATCGCTTTGGGCGCAGTTAAACAAGACTAAAATTATCAAAATAATCAGGGAAGAGATTTTCAACAGGTTCGTTAAAATAATTGGAGAATTTGAACATTAGATCCCGGCCAGGAGTAAAAGTTCCGTTCTCAATCATTCGAACGTAAACCGTTGAAATACCAAGTTCAGAAGCGACTAAAGATTGAGTGCCTTTTGATTTTCGGCATTCATAAAAAAGTCTTCTCTTTGCACTCTTCATTTGCCCACCTCCTTTGTGTACTTCTGATTATATTTGATAATTTAATTATCGTCAAGCTGTATTTTGAGAATTTAATTATCATAAACATATCAGGGGGATAATAATGAAAATCGGTGAAAGATTGACTCAATTAAGAAATAAGAAAGGACTTACACAAGATCAAATTGCCGATGCTCTTGAGGTTAAAAGAGCGAGATACAATTCGTGGGAAAATAATATTGCTAAACCAGACATTGAGATGATAGCTAAACTAGCTGCTTTTCATAAAGTCAGCGCTGATTACATCTTGGGATTTGAATCACCGGTTCCGGGATGGGCAACTGCTAGAGATAAGAGAGATTTTAAAAGAATGCTTGAAGATAATGGAGAGGTGATGTTTGATGGTGTGCCTATTTCTGATGATGATAAGGAGAAAATAAAGCGGGTTATGGAAGCAATGTTTTGGGATGCAAAGAAGAAAAACAAAAGAAAACCCATCGAGTAATACTTTCCGGAGGTTAAGCAGCTATGCACAATGTTACTGCAAAATTGGTGAGAAATCACAAAACCCAATGTCCGTTTACTATTGCTCGAAATTTAAATATTACGATCCAATTTGAGGATTTAGGTCAAGGCACTCGTGGATTTTATTATCGGGTTTTAAAAAGGAGATACATCTGCATTCATAAGGACCTGCCCGAAGAATGGCAAAGGTTTGTATGTGCGCATGAATTAGGCCACGATAGGCTTCACAAAGGGGTTAACCAGTTCTTTGTAGACGAGCATTCTTTCTTTTTGCCTGGAAAATTTGAGCGACAAGCTAATGAATTCGCTGTTTCATTATTGTTGCATGATAAAAAGTTTGAAGCAGGAGAAACCCTGATTAACTATTTTTCAAGAAATAAAATTCCCGTTCAAATGATCGACTTTTATAAGAGGTGATATTGTTATGGGTTACATAGAAAAGCGTGGAGAGAATAAGTGGCGTCTTGTTGTTGTAACTGGATATAAGTCTGACGGGAGTCAGAACAGAGAACGTGAAAACGTCACAATTGACGATCCGCTCATACTTAAGTCAGAAAAGAAAATCAAGGATTATTTAAACAAAGAACTTCTAAAATTCGAGATGAAAGTTCAAGCCGGTAATTATGTTGCCCCTGAAAAAATGCTTTTTAAAGAATTCATCGGAGAATGGCGAGAAAAATACGCTAAAGATGAGTTAGCAGGATCTACTCTCCAAACATATGAAGGTCATATCGAGGTGAGGTTGATTCCGGTTTTTGGGCATATGAGAATGGACCAAATAAAACCGATGCATGTACTTTCTTTCATCAAGGACTTGGAAAAACCGGGAGCGCGAAAAGATGGCAAGGAAGGAGCTCTTGACTCAGGAACTGTTGGATACATCTATAGAGTTTTAAAGAACGTACTTTCACGCGCTTGTGAATGGAAAGTGATTTCCGAAAATCCAATGGAAGACATACCAAAGCCAAAACCTAAGAATTCAAAAGAGAAGCTTTTAAAGCAACGGGAAAACCCCCAATATTACAATGAAAAGGAAGCGCAACAAGTAGTGGATGCCCTTTACAATGAACCATCCAGAAAATGGCGTTTGCTTATATTAGGCTCTATGTTCGGCGGATTTAGACGTGGCGAGTTAGTTGGGCTTGAATGGCCTTATGTGTTATTTGACGATCAATCATTAAATGTCGAAAATAACATTCCTCTCACCAAAAATGGGCAACCCATCGAAAAAGGTCCAAAATCCGATGCCTCTTATCGTATAGTCGATATGCCAGAGTGGTATATGGAAGAGTTAGCGCTTTACTACGAAGAATGGAAGCGTGAAAAGGAAAGACTCGGTACTAAATGGGAGGGTGGCGACCGCCAGTTCGTTTTTCATAATGGAAAGGGGCGGCCCTATTATTATCAACATCCATATAAATGGTGGAAGAGATTCTGTGCAAGAAATGAAATTAGATTTATCAAATTTCATGGATTACGCCATAGTACAGGCACCCTTCTGCTTGAAGACGAAGACGATCACAACGTTGATTCTATCCTTAAAGCAATACAAGAAAGACTAGGTCACTCGAGACTTTCGACAACGTCAGATATATATGTCCATTTGTCCAAAAAAGTAAAAAAGAAAACTGCGGGTAAGTACGATAAATTTTCCCGTAAATCTCAATCTCTTACTAATGAAGTGGGAGAGGCTGGGGGAGGATTGGGGGAGAAATCAAAACTAAGGCGTATAAAATGAGACTATTCAATAAAATGAAAACCTCATTTTCCCTTGTTTTATATAGGGTTATAAAAATGAAACCAGTCAAAATTGTGAGCACATTGACTTTGACAGGGTGGGGGTCAGTGGTTCGAGCCCACTGCAGATCATACTAAGAAACCCTTGATATTCAAGGGTTTCTCTTATTTTTAAAAAGGAATATCCCTCCTTGATGTTGTGAATTGGGGGAGAAATGGGGGAGATATTAAAAAAAAGCCTGGGGACTTCATCCCCCAAGCTTTACCTCTTATCTTATATTCTTCCCGATTTGAATTCCCTTCTCTATAGATATAGGAAAAACGAACTTTACATCTTCTTGAGTTTTAACAAGAAATATATTTTCTATTTTATCTGTAATACTTATTAATTCGGGATTCGTGTTTTTTATTTCATTTAGATACTCAATTAAGCTGCAATACAAATTATCCGTATGTTCTTCGCAAAGATCTATCATTTCACAAGTTTTTGTTTTAATAGCTATATTAATCCATTCCTGCAGCATGCTTACACCGCCCCCTTATGTTATGTGCGCTGCGGATTTACCTCTTTTTAAAGACCATGTTATAATTTACCTTTATATCACCTTCCTTGAAAGGAGTATTATGTAATTGGAACACGTCTCCCGGGGGAGATGCTTGCTTCCTGATTTACTTGCTCAAAAGGGATGGACCCAAACTTTCTATGCCGAGCGTTCAGGACGTTCCGTTCGAATGGTATCTCACTTCTGCAATAATAAGAGAGCTATGTTGCCTGAAGATATGTATGTTGCATCTATGCTCCTTGGTTGCCGTATGGAAGATTTATACGAATGGTTATAAGCAAGCTGCGGATTGAAATCCGCGCTTCCCAAGGAGAATTGGAACATATTGTTCCAAACTTCGTGGTTCCGTCCAATTTGTTACATTGTACATCCAATTTTCACAACATCCTGTCGAATCTTGTCGATCGAACAATGGTAAAATATTACTAATACTTCGTCCAATAATCAGCATTAATCGTACTTGGTTGAATTACTATGGAGCCCCTCTCCCATCCCTCTATAATCACAATACTCTGTAGATCGTCCTTATCACTCCACGCTATGTAATTGTCCTTCTCAAGCCCAAGGAGGCCGCCTGTGACCTCCTGTGACCTATGACGACCTGTAAGTCTCATTAACGTTTCCAAGTCCGGCATGACCCGGTATTTAAGCGAATAGTTGTATAGTATCCGCAGCAGCTTGCGTTCGAAATCAGACAGCATTACGAATCACCTTCAATGCACGCGGCTTACCATCCTCACGCGAAATGAATCCCTTCTTTTCTAAGCGGTCAAGAAAACCATGTACAGTTGAAGACGACGAAACACCCATGATGTCAGCTAACTCCCTATTGGTGGGTGGGTAATTGTGTTTAGTTGTAAATATCTGGATGTGCATAAGTGCCTCAGCTTGTCTTTTGGTCAATGGTTTCATTTTTCTGGGCCTCATTTCCTGTTTTTCACATATTATAATACGAACAAATGTTTGTTTCAAGATTGATTTTGTCTGAGATTTGGATATAATACAAACAAACGTTCTTATTTGAGGTGACAATATGAAGCCAGCTTTACAATCACCTATAGATATATCCTATGTTAAGCTTTATTTGCTCCTTCCACTGATCCTTGCAGCATTTGAACGGGATAAAAAGCTAATTGAAGCTAATTTCAAGACACCTAGGCCATATGTGATTCTTATAGACGAAGCAATTAAAAAGGTTGAATGGGAAATGCGTGAAGTTCGCAAAAAGTTTAGGGAGCTGGGCTTGAAAGTATATGAAGAGATCCGGACAGAGAAAGGTGTAGAAGCTAAATATCTATGCCGGGGTTATCACCATACGGTTAGCCTGCTGCCTTACTTTGTAGCTGCTGAGGCAAGTGTGTTAATGGAAAAATACTTGGGGATGGATATATTTAGATATATAAGCACAAGTGAACCGAATAACCGTGATAAGTTCAAATCACCTAGTGATAGTATGTCGAATGATTTTTCATAGAATTTTCTTTATAGTTCTGATAAACTTACTGTAACAATTTGGATGGGGGATTTAGTATGGCAAAGATCGACAAATTAACTTCACTAGCATCCGAACATTTACAACAAGGAGAGCAGATACTGGTTACAGTAATGGGCGCATATGAAACTAAAATAATGGGGCAAGATACTCTGAAAACTGGTGTATTGTTAGCCACAAATTACAGACTTTTTTTCTTTGGGAAGAGAACCTTTGGGTTTGATACCGAATCATTCCCGTACGAGACCATAAGTTCCTTCGAGTACAGCAAGGGGTTAATGGGAAGTAAAGTATCGTTTTTCGCTTCCGGAAACAAAGTGAAGATGAAGTGGATTAATAAGGGGGATCTTAGTAGTTTTATTTCAACGGTGCAGAGTAACCTAGGAAAAAAGAACAGTAACTCAAATTCCAATAGTCCCTTGATGAATGATGTCGCCGATCAAATAAAGAAATTAGCTGATCTTAGAGATAGCGGGGTCCTAACCGAAGAAGAATTCACACATAAAAAGAAGCAATTATTGAATTTATAATACGATTGGTTTGCTCTCCTGTTTTCAAGTCAGTAGGGCTTTTTTTGTATTGTTCTCTAAAGAAGAAAAGCCCCATCGACCGAGGTCAACAGGGCTCCAAGCAAGAACGGGCCTTCAGGCATGAAGTCCATCCTAACTCAAATTCAGTTTATCATTAGTTTTTAGTTTTTATCAAGCATTATTTCCCAATACTATTCCTTGGTAGTGCCTTCCCGATTTCTAAAAGCCAGTTCGAATAGCCCGGTGGCACTTAACCCGGCCAAACCTCCAGCCCACAGCCGCAACGTAATATCCAGATCAGTAAATGGTGCTGCTAAAGCTCCAATAACGAGCCCGATCACCAAGCCAATCACCGGCAGCAGATTCTTCTTAATATTAACTGTTGTCTTAACCAGCTGCACTCCAGCCAACACAAAAACGGCCAACACCGAAGCGAAGGCCAATACTGCTGTTAAATTTACATTATCCATTATTAATATCTCCTCTCAATTATCCGTTTTGTTTAGGCTGGCCCGAAGCCACACGAAGCGAATCGGCCAATCTCCCGATCTCAGTTCTTTCCTTATCCGTCTTAGCAGCTCCGTAAGCTGGTTTCAAAAACTTATCAATAATATCATTTGCATCGACTTTGTTCATGGTTACTTCTCCCTTCTTGATCTTGGACAATACGGCGTCCATACTCGCTTGTGGAGGTTTCTTTCCTGCCCGTAGTTCAGCTGTAGTTAAGCCAAAGGTCATTTCTAAGTGCGGATAATCCTTAAAGTCTCGCCAATCTCCGCCCCAAGAAAAGCCCAATGCCTTTGCCTCTTCCACTACCGTCATCCAGTCTTTGTTCATGGTCCAAGATACGCTACGGCCATCTGACTGTAACAGGGCAAAGTCTATAGCCATGCCAAAATTATGGTTACTGTATCCGCCCTTTGCGTTCGTAACCTTTGGCCCCGGTGCTGTCCGCCCTTTGGCGTATAGTTCGTTTTGTTCCGATATGGTACGCAAACCTTGGGTAATGACAATAGGCACACCACGAGCATAGCAACGCTCTATGAGCTTAATCGCAGCCTGTCCCACAATAGGGTACAGACCCATAAGCCGGGCCGCTGATTTATTTCTCACCTGTTCTAATGTCAGCATAACAATCCCTACTTTCCTAAAAACTGATTTGCCACCATAACCCCAACCGTAATACCAATTACATACTTGAGTAGATCCAGCCACATTTTTCGTTCAGCGCTGCTGTCTTTGCCTGCCTGCTGAAGCAGGGTGAATATTTTGCTCTCCAGGGAATCAAACTTTCCCATGATCGCACTAAATTGGATTTCCATCTTAATAGTCGATTCTTTGATCTGCTTAATATTCTCTTCATGCCGGGTATCGTTTTCTTCAAGAAATTTGATTTTATGAAGCGTGGCTACGTTCTCTGCAGATATCCTAGCAAATTCATCTGCTAGTGCAGACAACCCTTTTTCCACATCTTCGATCCTTTGGATAGGCACTACATCCTCAGTCCCTCCCTCTTTATTTACTCCCCCGTCCCCCATGAACAAGACCTCTCTTTCTATCTCTGAATATATATAAAAGCCCTCGTAAAATACGAGAGCTGGAAAACTAAATCAAAATCCAATATTTGCCGTAATAAATGATATAATGACAAATAAAAGGAGCTGTTTTGCTTGAAGAAAATGATTATCGGTTTAGTGCTTGGTATGATGATTGGATCAGCTACCGTAGCGGCAGCCGCGCCCGGAACTGTACAGGCCGTTATTGCCAAGCTGTCGTTCTTTGTAGACGGACAAAGTAAAAGCCTGAAGTCCGCACCTCTTGTTTACAATGGAACTACTTATCTGCCTGTTCGTGAGGTTAGTGGGATGCTAGGATATAATTTGGACTTTAATAGCAAGTCCGGAAAGATTGACTTTAAATCGAAAGGAGATTCTAATGTGACAACTACTTCGCCTGCCTCAGAATGGGCACCACTTAGTGAGATTGCAAAAACTTATAATCTTTCTGTAGGTCAATATGGCGATTCTCTCAAAACACTCTCCGTTAAATCAGGTGATAACACATTATTTACGGTTGAAGTTGAAAATTTGACTGAACAAGGTACGATCGCCCGCACATCTGATGGACATGAAATACACCTTAAAATGAAAAACGGATTTATTTTAGTAAATACCACGGATCTAAAAAATTCTGGGATCACTCAGTAATTACCTCCACCACGACTCTGAACAAATATCTGTTCATGAACAGACGCAACAATACGCCCCAATGAATTTGGGGCTATTTCTATTGTATGGAAAGTACCCCGCTGAATTCTTCCGCTATCATCTTTGCTTAAATAGGGGATTATATCAATTTCTTCCCCCGAAGTTCCAAGGCCAGCTATAATATTCCCATCCACTTTAATTGTTATTGCTGATGGAGTTGGCCCTTCATATATCCCAAATTGAATTTCGTGTGTATGAGCTGGTATTTCATGCGTATGGTTCATATCATGAGTGTGGTCCATTTCATGAGTATGGGCCGGAATTGTCACTGTATGACTATGTGATGGAACAGTAACACTGTGCTTATGATCCGTGGTTAAATGGTGAGTATGTCCTCCTGATGCTTCAAAAGTGACTGAGCCACCACCCTCAATAGCAAGTCTGGTGCCCGGTGTGATCCCGTGATTATGATCATCAGAGACACTAACATAATCCGGTACATCGATAGAGTATAAAGACCATCCTTGCAATGTGCTGGAAGACTCGATACTTGCTTCTTTTGTAGAGGTTGTTGGTGTAGAGCTACCTCCAGAAGCGGTTGTTGTCTTACTACTAGGTCCGGATGTTGTCTTACTGCTAGGTCCTGAAGTAATCGCTGGAGCTGACTCAATCGCTTTGCTGTATCCTCTGAATGCTTCAACTGAATAAGATAATGAAGCCTTATTGATCCTAGCTGTTTCTTCTGGAACATAGAATTTTAATATGGCCGGATGTTGAGGGTCACAGTTATCAGCAAAATCATGAGATTGATAGTTCGTAGCACCTTGAGCATACACTTCATTGATGTACTGCCTATTCCGCAACTCTGCAATGCTCCCGGCAATGTCCTGTGATTTATTGGCTATCTCTAGCTGTACCGTTCCAGGCTGCCCAAAAATATCACCTTTACGTACATTAAGAACCCGGGACCGGATATCTACCCCTAACTCCTCGTCAATCACCCGGACAATTACGCCTGTTTTAAAGCGGTCAATTGGATCTCGTGTCAGTGAATAGATTTCAGCAGCATCCACCGTGTAGGTAAGGCGCTGCTCCTTCGATTCATTAAGTAATGCTTGGCAGCGGGCAAGTAATGTCTCCGGGTATTCAAAGCGCCGATCAACAAAGATACTTGAGAGTACACCGTACCGAGCGATATATTCCGGTTCCGCATCAATGTAAGGCTTTCCTCCGTTGATATCGGCAAAGGTTAACTGATTCACTCCTTCGCCATATCCTAGGCCATAAAGACGGGTCACGATGTTTGACGGGTCCTCCACCTTCTCAATGCCTTGTAGGTTCACTCCATACCGGATGTATACCTGTTCCTGCTGTGCAGGCCTCACAAGGTTCACACGCCACGGGTATACCGTTGTATCGAACGTCCACATATATTCCTCATCAAATGGTTTAGGGACGCTTAAAAGGGCTCCTAGTAGGTTCTCATTCTCCCAGTTATATTCAAACTGCCGGGAAATTTCCGTAGTACCTACCTGCCAGCGCTGCACGTTCTGCTTAGACAGGATATAAGAGATTACATCCAAGGTATAAACGCCCAGGTTGCCAATCGTGTGATATTGGAATAGTACATCATCCAGCAGCGTAGCCAAGACATGTTCGCACTGGTATGTGACTGTTTGACCATCACTCGATCGCTTCGTAGTATTTGGGATGATACGGAAAAGCTCAAGCCGTTCATCACCGTCATAAATCTCCACGAAATAAAGCGGCTTACACTCAACGTTCTTCTCATCATTGGCCGGCAAGCTGAATGAAGCCGTCCACAGGGCATTGAGCGGTGTTTCATAGCTTACCGTAAACGCGTTCTCCAACTCTGCCACACGCCGCATTTGCAGGTCATAGACCGTGATATAACTCTTCCTCATAGTGCCTCCTATACAAACTTGTCTTTATAGGTGATCCGCATTAAGATGTCCCTACCTGTCTCTGGATCCGTGTATGTGATATTGTTATCGCCAATGTTGAGGTCAAAAAAATTACCCTGCATCAGATGCAAGGCATTCTCTCCGTTTTGGGTCACTTTTAACTTTTTGGAATCAATGATAATTCGATCACCCGGAGCGAATGGTCCGTTAAAGACAATCTCATCCACATGGTAGCGGCTGCCGTTAACCTTCAGGCTCCCTAAACCATTCATAATAGCGCCTAGCATCCGTTCCCGAATGAAAGACGCGCTCATGCTGGTCTCAGCGTCCATACGGGCGGCAAAGGTGATCTCCCGGGTAAATGTCGCTGACATGCTGCCCTCGCCATCAAGCCGGGCCAAGCCGACCATGTCTGCATTAGCCGCCGCGGTCATGCCGCCATCGCCGCTGAGTATCGCACTGCCAAATACAAAGACCGTCAATGGCCGGTTATAGGTTAAGCGGTTAAATGGAGATACCCGATTGAACATTCGCTGACCTCCTTTACGTTTATATAAAAAGCCCCCGGATCGGCTCCGAGGGCTTGCGTTGCTACTAGGTGTTTTAAACAGCTGTTTCGTACGCTACGCCGGTAATCTGCTCGTATTGTTGCGCGGTAATCATTTTAGCGCTGACAAACGTTTTGAGACTTTCGTCATTATACGCTGGATGTCCGTTATCGTAATAGCGTTTAATCGTCGTATACCACATTACGCAGCACCTCCTTTCAGTGCGGCCACTTCGAGAAGGAGATTACCGACCGTATCCGTTAGGTCCATAATCGTCGCTTTATCCTGCGCGCTCTCCATGAGCATAGTTCCGAGGATATCCGTAAGATCAGCGGTCTGTTTTTGCGGATCACTATCCGGGTTGGCGAATGTTACTTTTGAGTCCGATATGTTAACGTACTGTAGCATTATGACACGCCTCCTAGTATTCTACTGATTCCGATATCAGCGGAAGTTGATGCCCGAGTCATGTGTACCCTGATCTCCGCTTTACCTGACGCGCCCAGTGTCTTAACGAATTGATCCTCGTTGCTGACCGTTGTTTTGTCCATCGTCAGTCCGTTAAGCGTAGCGTCAACTGTGAGAGCTGCGTCACGCTGCGCCCAAAGAACGGCTTCGGACGTGTCTTTGACGGTGAAACGGACATCATTTTCGTTTATCGGTGTGACTCCGGGTGCTTTCCATGTTCCATAGAATCCGATTTTTCCGCCTTGGTTATCTTGATAAATAAATAATGGTATTGTAATGTCTAAGCTCAAGTCAATTAAGGCGGATGGGTAGCCTTTGCTTGCTGTTGTCCCACTGGCTACAATACTTTCAGAGCCCCATGATCCTGCCGAATTTTTTATCAGCCTTACGTCATTGTTGGCGTCACTCGCATCCCTACCATAGAATAAAATGTAAATATTATTATTTTTGTCTGCTGTTATTGTAGGCCATACCTTTGTATACGTATTACCGCTCGTTAATTTAGTTGCGGCTGACCAAGTAGCCCCGCCATCATCTGAATAAGATATCCGAATATTCCAAACACTTGTATCCGTTGCATCCATCCCATGCCATGTAACCCATATCCGGCCGTTAGCCAAACCATTCACACTTTGAGGCACGAATATAGCGGACGGTTTAACTTGGGAGTAGGAACCGCCAACATACACAGTATAGGTAGCTAACGAAAAGGAAGACCACGTATTGCCAGCATCCGTTGATCGTGCAGCAGTAATATTGTTGTTCGTGCCGTCATAAGGTAGTTCTGCAACAATCACTACAGTAGATCCATTAACAACAATTGACGGACTCTGTACGTTAGCGCCTGCTAAATTATATGTTGATAACTGTTTTATAGCACCCCACGTAATCGATCCATCTCCCGCAATTATGCCCTTGGCATACCGTATATTAAAACTATTCGGGTATGTGCTGTTTCTAGAAGCCCATGTTGCGTGGAGCTCCGTTCCTGCATCGTTAATGGTTATTGATACAGAATCTATAGTAGTTTCGGCTGTGAACGTAGACGCTGTCGAGCCTAAATCAATATTCGTAACGGTGGTTGCATCGAATTTGAGTGCTCTAGTTTGATTTGAAGTGGAATATAACAAGTAAACATTATTTCCGAAATTAACAAGTGCAATATTCCTCGCATTTATACCCGATACTCCAACATAACAAAGTTGAGTAGGTGTAGTTGCAAAATTATCCTTTGATACAAAAAACTTAACTTGTGAATTGGTTGAATCGTAAACAGCAGAAACTAACCACCCATTGCTAAGCCTTACTAATTTCCGCCCACCGTTGCCGCTCGTATCATAGGCCGCACCCACAACGCTAGCATCCGTTACTGTATTCGTAGCTGTAGTCGTCCACCCTCCGAACTTTAACATCCGATTTGTAGCATCAAGCACCGCCATTGTCCGGGCAACGTTCGCACCAGATTTATACGTTTTTGCCAACGCCGGAACCGTAAGAGTCGTGCCGCTTATAGATGTGATCGTTACCCGTTCAAGGTTCGTATCGTCATATATCGTGACTTCCATTCCTGCAGATAGACCCGTTGCGGATGCTACTGTGATGGATGTTGCACCGGCTGATAACGCGGCTGTCGTGCTTGTCTTCGTCAGATCGAACGTCATACCGAAACTGTCTGCAAAGTTGCTGCCGAAGGTCACCCCGTTGCTTACCCGGCTGGCTGCGGCTAGTTGTAAGTTAAGGTTAGCTACCTCGCGTTCAAGCGGTTTAATAGAAGCGGTCTGCTTACTATCTGAGTATGCTTTTGCGCTTGCTTCTGCTGCATTTGCTTTTGTTGTTGCATCCATAGCTGCTGCTGATTGAGCCGCATCGGCCTTCGCCTGTGCCCCCGCCGGAGTTTCTGCGGCATTTACCCGCGTGTTCAAGTCCGTAATGTTAGACCGGAATGTATCGTGATCGTATGCAGTGAAATACCGAGCGACCTTCGTTCCAACCGGCCACGCCTTAGCCGTACCTTGAAACCCACGTGTTACTCCCGTTAAGTTACTTCCGCTAACCCCTGTATACGTAATTGTTTCCGCTGTCTCATCCGTTCCAATCGTCAGTTGGTTAGGAGCCGCAGGGATAACAGACACATCCAGAACGGTGATTGTCGTCTGAGTCGCATCAACGGCTGCGGATAGCTCCGTTTGGCGACTGTTTATCGCTGCCGGATACATTGTTTGTTGCGCCAATTAAACCGCCTCCTTAATTAAGCGTAAGAACCGCTGAGCTCGTAAGAATCTTAAACCGGTCATTCGCAAGGATCGAGCGCGGGCTATCGAGCGCACCGAAGTACAAGAGATTGCCTCCCGTTGCCGCGTCTCGGATTCCTACATGCGTTACCGTGCCCCAATCCGCTGTAGCAATCGGGAATTGAATGTCTGCGCTGTTTTTGACCGTTTGCTTACCGTTCTCTACGATTGGAGCCGCGAATGTGACCGCCTGCCTGGCGTATGCTCCGCCCACTACCTCTTGGCCAGTATCTGCTGCCGTTGGATTAGACGTGTAGAGAGCGACATACACCGCATCCGGCTTGGTGTATTCTGTAGATCGAAATACTTCATTAAGCAGTGCCTTGGCAAGATAATTAGATATGTTCATAATGTCACCCCTCAATTACATATTCATTTGATATTTTGAAGCTTCGCAGCGTGTTAGCGCCTTGGTTGGTTATGATGATCTCCGGTGTCGTCCGCACGTTCCCGGCTGACTGGATATTAATGATCGTTGGCGAAGAGGTTATTGATAGCTCTTGGAGTTGTTCAGGGCCGTATGCGAATGGATCAAAAGCGGTAAGAGGGATCGTGAACGTACCTAGGCCCACAATCCGCTCGACGTCCAACGAACCCATAAATCGTACAGCAAATGTCTGATTGGGCCGTTCTCTGAATTTGAGTTCCAAGGTGCGTGGCTTACCATAACTGTCTATTAAATGCGCTGATAAGTTAGCTACCGCATTCTGCAACTCAAAGGAATTCTGGGTAATAAAAGCACAGTCTATAATAAAAGACCTTGCTCCCATGTCTGCCCCGTAATCCCACATACCGTTCCTTCCCGGGATTGATAAGGTGCGATCTACAGTGCCCGGAAGCCCCGGACGATTAGTTGAACGCAGCACCAAAAAGCCCAACTCAACGTTGGACTTTCCACCTAGCCAGATATATTCCGTCACCCTCTCGCACCTCCCATTCCCCGGCTGCTTTGTTGAGTCATGCCCCATAATTCTTTGGCAATCAGTTTAATATCATTGTCGTTACGAACATGGAAGTTCGCACCTGCAAACATTCCATCAAGGTTGTATGTGTCTCCACCCGATCCTGCACCCATTCTGCCGACTGATGGAGCCATTGTTCCGCTAAGCGCTGATGATGCGGCATCAGCCATATCATTTGCCTTCTGACGGACTGAGGAAACTGTATTCCCGATTCCAATTGCGAAACCCTGACCTGTATATTCCCCCAGCTTCTTCATTACCCTTGAAGGTGAATGGATGTCTAGAGCACTCTTGATTCCATCAGTTATGGAAGTGGCCAGATCGCTAATCGCGTTACCTACAGCCCCGACCATGTTCTTGATACCATTTACGAGGCCCATAATCATGTCTTTACCCAGCTGCAACATTTGATTAGGCAATTGTTTAAGCCAGTCAATGGCTGCTGTCATCCCTGTAACAATTGCATCCTTAACCGTTGTCACCGTTGATGTAACAGCTTCTTTCATCTTGTTAAACATATCAGATCCGATATTGTACAATTTGCCCGGCAATTCCTTAAACCAGGATATGGTACCGTTCCATATATCCTTAACACTGCTTACTGTTGCACTTACTAGAGAAGTTACAACTGATTTGAACCCTTCCCAAGCGCTTGAAGCTGCTGACTTGATTGCATCCCAAGTTGTTGAAAGTATACTTTTAAGCAAGTCCAGCGAGCCGCTAAATACTTGCTTGATACCATCCCAAATCTTCCCGAATGCGTCTTTTAGATTGTTCCAGATCGCTTGAGCATTTTTGGAAAGTTCGGTAAAGTTCCCTGTTACTAGATTGATAATGAGTAGCAGTGCCCCGCCAAATATATTTTTGATGGCTTCCCAGATCCCGGTAAAGAATGTCTTTAGACCTTCCAAGATAGGTTTGATAATATTGGCAATACCCTCAAATGCAGCCTTTGCCGTGTTTGATATCACTGTCCACGTTTCTGTTAAAAATGTGGTTATTCCATTCCATACTTCTGTGAAGAACGCACTTATGCCTTGGAACACAGTTGTGGTTGTGCTGCTGACCGCTTCCCATGCCGAAGTCATACCAGAAGAAATGGCTTCCCATGCTCCCGTGAAGACGGATGCGATGCTGCCCCATAGGTCGACGAAGAAGTCCTTAATAGAGCTCCAATTCTGAACAATTAAGACGACACCTGCAACCACCGCAGCGATCGCCGCAATAACCAACCCAATTGGCCCTAATGCTACTGAAAAAGCACCGGATATAAGTGGCCCAATTACAGTGAATCCAGCTACGATCTGCGGAATAAATCCAATTAACAATAGCAGTGGTCCCACAATCAACATCAGAGCCGCCACCACAGCCCCACTTATAGCGATAAAAGCTTTCATGCCGGGAGAGAGATTGTTGAATGCATCAATCCCGCCTTGTACTGCTGTAGCAAGTTTTCTCAGTGCTGGCAACAACGCCTGCCCTATAGAAATCTTTGCGGTTTCCAGGGAACCAGTAAGCTGTTCAATAGTACCGTTGAGAGTATTCATCTTCGCGGCCGCTACATCATCAGCTTTGATCTTACCCATAGCCGTTGCCATATCATCTATGCCTTTGGCTCCCTCTTTATAGAGAATGCTACCAGCACGGATGGCATCAGATCCAAACATCGTTTCTAGGGCTGCTTGCCTTTGCATATCGTTCAATCCCGACATGCTTTTAGTAAGGAGATCCGATATTTCCGCCATGCTCTTCAGCGATCCATTAGCGTTATAAAATGACGAGTATAGCCACCCATTAGCCTCCGCCATCTTCTTGGCTTCATCGAAGTATTTACCTGTAACCGATTTAGCCCCATCCATCTTTGCTAAATACTGCGCCAATGATCCAATAATGCCGTCAACTGAATCGTTAACAGGCTTGATTCCCTTTTTGGCCAAAAACTCAGTAGATTTAGCAACATCAAGCGTAAGAAGACCCAAATCCTTGAATTGGTTATATGCCTTTTCTGTACTTGGTTGGAGATTCATGAGCATGGTCTTGAGCGATGTACCCGCGTCAGATCCTTTTAAGCCATTTTGAGCAAACACCGCGAGAGCTGTTGCAGTATCTTTAAAGGTAAGTCCTACAGACGAAGCTACCGAAGCAGAAGCAGATAGACCGAATTTCAACTCTGATACATCCGTTGCAGAAGCATTGGCAGCTCCAGCTAAAATATCAGCGGCCTGCGATACCGTCAGCGCGTCCTTCTTGAAAGCGTTCAGAGCTGTAGAGGCGATTTCAGCAGCGTCACCAAGTTCTAACTCACCAGCTGTAGCAAGAGACAAAGCACCTTGGAGTCCGCCGCCCATAATGTCTTTGACGCTTACCCCTGCTTTAACCAGTTCCTCAATGCCTTTGGCTGCTTCTGTAGCGCTGTACTTGGTATCTGCCCCCATGGTAATAGCCAAGTCTTTCAATTGACCGCTGAACTTTGAAACTTCATCTGGAGCCATGACAGAATAAACATTCGCCATACTCTGCTCAAAGTCCGCCGCGCCTTTTACTGCAACGCCAAGTCCTGCGGCAATAGCACCACCGGCTATAGTCATACCAGTGCCGACCTTCTTCATTTGCTCGAAGGAATTACCCATGGATCTTTGAGCTTCATCGAAGGATTCTTTGTAGTCCTTGCCGAGCTTACTGACCTCTACGCCTTGTGATTGAATAACCTGATTCGTCTCTTTAAGCTTGCCATCCAGGTTGTTCAATTCCTGCTCAGTCTTTGCCACTTCGCGTTGAAATGCCCTATACTGTCCCTCGGTAATATCGCCGTTTTTAAACTGCTGATCAACTTGATCTTGTGCAGCTTTAAGCCGGTCCAATTTATCTCGGGTATTTGCAACGGCATCCGCTAGTAGCTTTTGTTTCTGTGCTAAGAGATCCGTATTTGTTGGGTCAAGCTTCAAGAGCTTTTCAACCTGTTTAAGTTCGGATTGAATATCCCGACTCTTTTTATTCACATCGGATAGGGCATTAGATAGCCCAGTCGTATCTGATCCGATGACGATATTAATTCCTTTTATTGTTTCGGCCATCTATACACCTCTATCCTCCGTAAAATGCATCTATATCTGACTGTGTAGCCTCTTGCGGCTTGTCGTCCTCGATTCCAGAGAAGCACTTAGCCACCTCGAATAGATCGTTCACCCTAAGCTCATTGATTTCTGAAAAGGTAAGCCCGATCTTCTTCCCGAGAGCAAGGAGTTCAATTTCCAACGGAAATGACGCCCTCTTACTTTGCTGGTTTTGCTCCTTTTTTTGCTCCGGTACGAAAAAAGCCGTTTGCGGCTTCCTCCAATACAGCGGCCAAAAAGTCTGGATCCGCGAAATCCACACTTTCAAGACTTCCAATCCACTCTTGAAAGCTAGGAAAAGGATTTGAACCTCCGAAGGCATCAGCTTTCGCCATTACATAGACCAGTTGCAGAAGAGCAATAGAATCAATCTCACTTAGATCGGACTCGATTTTTTCCATCTTCACCAGGTCACCTAGTAAGTCGCGTTTAAACTCTTGTTTGTAAAACAAAAGAGCCAGGGGAGTAGCCCTGACTCTTACAAGTTGTTCACCGAATTTAATTTCACGCATTATGCTCCACCCCCAGCCGGTGGTGTGAATACAGGTGTATAAACGGAAGTAAAGAATGCATTGTATGCTGTTGCGTTAGTATCGCTAAGCTCCAAATCGCCTTTAACAATAGTTCGCCCTCCGATTTCGATTGGGGAAACAACCATAGAAAGCACATCCGTTGCAACCTCAATTGACTCACCTTTGGTTGTCCGCTCCTTCGCAGGTCTGTTTGCTTGGCAATCGTAATATACAAACCTACGGTTTTTCTGATCGCCCTGCACCTGACCGAGGATAGCGAACTTTTTCGGAATACCGTCTGTAACCTCTACGAGCATTCCGTTAGAATCAATTTCCCAGCCGATCATTTTCGCAAGGATATCATCTGGAATAAGAGCCATTTCCAACTCGCCGTTATACCCATTATTAGACGAGAAAACAGCATAAGGCCCGTTATCAGCATAGAACGTGTTTGTGTCCCCCTGAGCCTCTGGAGTCCAGCGTACAGCGCCTGGGATTGGAACCGGTGTTTCCCAAGCTGGTTGTGAAGCGTTAGACTCATCAAAAAAGGCAATGTGTACCTTTTCCAGACCATAAGTCACTTTATTTTTAGCCATGATTTAGCCTCCTGCTATTTGAATTTCATATAGGTTTTGGAACATCTTTTCTTCATCGATCCACGTTTCGATCTTGCTATACGGCAGGCCCAATTCTTTGAGCTTGTCCTGTAACTTCTTCTCATTCGCGAGATCCTTAATGGACGTGTATAACTCAACTTGGAAATTGCTGATTTCAAAGAAGTTCTGATTGTCAGCTATCATGTCGTTTGAATATGCGAAATGATAGGTAATAAACGGAGGCGATACAGCACTAGCAAATGAGTTGTAAGCCACTGGCAGCCCGATAGACTTCAGTGCCTGAAGCAATTCTATTTGCGTCATAACCCGCCCCCGTTCCTGATGATCCGCTTAATATCATCCGCTAGATTCCCGGCGTACTTATCGTAGGCCGGACGCAAATGGGGCCTACCCGGAACCCGTCCGCCGCCCTTCTTTGCATGGCCGAACTCCAAGAGGTGAACCCGCCTGGATGCCTTCTTATTCCATACGATTCTGCGTGTAGCCCCGAAGCTATCCTGTTTTGTTTTGGTAAATCCTTTGCGGTATTTACCCGTGCGTTCCGGGGCATTGGCAGCGGCATCTTCACGGATCAAATCGGCTACTTCATCGACTCTTTTTCCAATGCTATCAGCCACGTCTTCAGTGTACTCCCGCACCGCTTTGGTAATCTCATTAGCCAATTGATCAAGGGAAGCCATTAGCCATCACCTGCCACTTTCTCACAGGTTAACTCCAACTCTTCGAAGTTGACTGAATAAGTACGGATCACATTGTACCTAACACCTTCAAAGACTACCTTCTTCTCGCCGTTGTACTCGTACCCATGAATTACAAAGACAAGTTCGGGCCGTAGCCCGTTTACAGCAGCATTATAGAATTCAGATCGCCCAACCGACTTCAGCCCGCACAGAACTACCGTTTCTGTATCAACCGGTATTTGGTTGCCAATATCGTCATCTATAATCTGCTGCTGGATGAGGGCAATTTCATGATCGTAAGTCATGATTGCACACCACCAACATGGAGCATGAGGTTATGAAGCCGGAACTGAAGGTGCCGAGGCATAGCCCCGGACTCATCCCGACCCTCATATCTCCATGTCGCATAGTCCACAACAAAAAGAAGATGATAGGAGTTATCTGCCTGAAGCGTTAGCCCCTTCTCATCTTCTAGTTCCTTTACTACTGAATTTGCAATAGCGGTAAGGTATGTATCCCTCACCGCCGTGCGGATGCCAAGCCGTTCTTTAATCAGGCTGACAACATTATTAACGTCCATCAGTTATCTCCTTCTTCTTCGCGAATCAGCGGCTCTCCACGGAGATTTTCACTTCCAGTCAGTTCTTCAATGCGTTCCTTCTTAGCACGACCTTTGCGAGGGTATTTATCCCCCGCGCGGTAACTGTGGTTTTCATCCTGCAAATCCGTGAAATCCTTAATCACTACGTGTGACATTTGAAATCACTCCTTATTTATAATTAGGCTCCCGCCGGCACATTAGCTGTGTCAGGTGCAAAGGTGATGGTCTTTTTCGGATCAGCACCCATGATGTTCATTGCAACAAATCCATTACCAAGGATCGGCTTTCCGTCATAACGAGAAGTCGCTTTGTAAACCGTATTGTCCTGGATGAATTGTACATGTTCAGATACTGCGAACTGAGAACCAGCGCGTTCAGCAAGCAGGTATTGTGACCCGTAACCGCCGACAATATCACCATCAGCCATAAATGGAAGAATTACAATGTCACCGCCAATGATCGGCATTGTGTTGTTGATGCTAGATACAAGAGCTCCAGCAGCGTTGAACTCCACCAAGCTTGCCTGTAGTTCCGTGTAAGTTGTGTCATTCATAGCCCAGAACTTGCCGCCATTGCCGTAATTCGATTTTGCCTTACCACTGAAGCGAATCATATTCGCGAATTGTTCTTTTGCATCGGCACCTGTTACTTGGCCAATGTTTGTGGCGGAGAGGTTCACCCAAGTTGGTGCATGCGTACCCCAGTAAGCAGGTTTTGTAGTTTCTGCCAGCCGAGTCACAATACCAACCGGCATTTTAACGCCAGTTCCATACAAGATTGCCTTGTCGATTGCCAAGCCCATCGCTTGACCGAGTGCGTCCATGATCTCATTTGCAAGGTTGAAATCAGAGTCTTCCAGGAGTGCGTTACAAATCGGAATATACCCGCCGACTTTGTATCCATCTGTTTCAACTTGATAAAATTGAATGGACAATTCATTCAGTGTGGCGCAAGCTTCTGTCCAAATAGCTTCAGGGATATCACCAACAATGTTTGTGCGAGATGTACCCGGAATAGCTCGAAGATTTACTTTCGAGATCAGTTTAGAATAACGGTGAAGATTGTCACGGATCAATCCAAGAATTACATCTGGAATTCCAAGTTCCCCGCCTTGTACCGCGCGTGTTTTTAGGTTTTTCTCGTTTTGAATTTCACCGGAACGGATTTTATCCAGGAATCCTTTTACCTCTTCCCGCTGAATGATCGTTTCAGCCGAACTTCTTTCCATACCCTTGAAAAACCCTTTATTTACCTTCATTCTCATTTCGCCCCCTTGGGATTGTGGTTTTTGTCTCTCTGATTCATTTGGTGTTGGTGTGTTGGTAGGAGCGTTTTTGTTCAGCTCTTCCAATTCGCCTTCAAGTTCAGCAATTTCACCTTCGAGTTTGCCTTTCTTTTCGTCCAGCTCACTTTTTTCTGTTTCTAGCTGTGAGATACTTTCATCTAAGGTGGAAATCTCTTCCTCCGTCGAAGCCTCATTGATAGCCGCCTCCAGTTCCTCAGAACGGGTTTTAAAGCCTGCTTCTTGTTCTAGTAGTGTGGTGAGCGCTGACTTTCTTTGTTCAATCTTCCTGGACAACATAATTTGTTTTAGTGACATTATTTCAACCTCGCTTTCAATTGTTGTTTACGCTGCTGCAACTGACGCTCTTTATGCTGATCAACCTCGGCCTTCCGGGCTTGTACGCCAGTTTCTGCATATGCCGGGAATGTACAAATAGATACTTCGTGTAGATCCACTTTCCGCAGAGTCCATTTGACAGTGCCATCATCACGGAATTGTGTATCTTCCTGGAGGATGTTAAATCCAAAACTACACTGGTCTACGTCTCCACGCTTCACGCGTTCGTACATATTCACAGCATCCGAGTCATTAGGATTGATCTTCACACGCCCCCAGAGCCCGTGTGCGTCCGCCTTAAGCTCCAAAGTACCTGACTTGTTACGACCAAGTACAAGTGTTGTATCGTGGTTAATAAGCGCCCTCACATCGTTCCCAAGAGTCTCCGAGAAAGCTTCAGGGGCAAGTTCTTCATACGCCCCGGGCCAAAGTTCGGTTTGCCGGTTAAACACAGCAAAATAGCCCTCGATAAACATATCGGAGCTGTCTTGTTCCGCCCGGGTCTTCAGTTCTGTCTGAAGGCTTCGGGTTACTTTCTCATTCCTATCCATTTCCATCACCTCCCCCTTGGTTCAACTTTTTCTGGTCGCCAATCATTCCAGCAGGGATGAAGTTCTCTAGGATGACCAGCTCACTCAAGCCTTCTTTAGGAGACATTCCGATCCAGTCCCGAACCTCGTTTCCATCGGTCAAACCACGAATGTACAGATTCATACCCACCTCTGCCAGTTCTTTCATGTCATAGGCATATAGGCTGCGTGGATTGAACTTAAAATAAAGATCCGGCGCGAATAGTAGCTTACGCGTGAGCTCCTGTACAATCCCGGTTGCCATCGGCAGAATACGAGTGTTGATAAAGGCGTTGTATTCATCCTTTTTGAAATCTCCAACACCCACGAAAAAAGCCGGCACTCCAATGAGTCCAGCTACTGTTCTTTTATCCAGTTGTACAGCGTCGTTGATCGCTAAGTCATTCAGAGATAATGGCTTAATTTGGTCTACTTTGATAAATTCAGCTGGGACTATCCAAGGCTTCCCGCCGCCTGTCTCCGAGATATACTTCTGAAGAATCTTGTCTCGGCCTTCCTCGCTTGAAAGCTCCTCCGTCATAGCGTCTACTGATACAATAACTGAAGGCTTCCATTTATCGGACATGAAACTGTTCTTCGTCTTAGTGGCCTGTTTCAAGTTATTGATAATATCCTTCAACACCACACGGTAACCAGTTCCAATCCAAGGACGCTCAGGATCTGGGTTTATTGTGAAATGCAACACTTCATCGTTGCCGTATATCTTATTTTGATATCTGACTTGGTAGGCATCTTCCGTATCCACAAAACTTACTCCTGATGGTCTCAATGGTATAAGCTCATCAATAAGCCCGTTTTGTATCTTTGGATAGACCACACTATTCCCGCCACCATCAAGTAGCATGGTATAGACAATGTTATACATCCACGTTTTCCGCGTCATCAAACTGTACGGGTTAACATCCAATTTCCGGGATAAGGCGTTTTTAATCCGTATATCACCATTGTCAGTATTCTGCATCAGATGAATGGTCATCGATGAAATCAGATCCGCTATTTTATCGACCGCCATCCTTACTTCAGGGTTGTCAGAAAGTCTGGTGTACCCCGGAACACATAACGTGTCGTTTGCGTCACTTGTAAGAAACCAACTCATGGAGCTATCAGGAGCAGCCCTCGTCTTTCTTTCCCTTCTGAACTTATCCATAAATCCCAAATGTATCAGCCTCCTTTCAGCCATTGTGACGCGCTATTAGAGCGTTCCAAGTCTTCGAGCATTTGCACCGCAGCAAATACCGAAGCGTCAAAAATATCAATCCTCTGCTCCGGCATGATTTTTTCAAATTGGATCATATCATCTGTCTTCTCAATGGCATGAACATTCTGTACGCAATATTCAAACGCTTGTGAGTGCATATAATATAGCTTTGCGTCCTTGGCTTGCTTCTCTATCCTGCGGAATCCCTCGGACTTCTTGTAAAAGTATTGAGGTTGGTCAACGATTTTGAAGCCTTTCTTCTTCATTCCAAGGAAAAATTCACGGCCAAACTTGCGGTCAAATCCCACTTGTTTAATCTTGAATCCCTTGGCTTTCATATCAACAAACCATTTAACAATATCATCATAGTTGACTGTTGGAGTGTTACACATCGTAAGTAATCCATCATCTTTCCACCCGAACAAAGGTATATTGTCCTCTTCCGCCTTGCGTGTAGCGGCTACGATTGGGAAGAAAGCATGAGAAATTATGATATCAACTCCGTTATAAGAGCCATACAAAGCCGCAGCTGTTAAGTCATGCAACTTGGACAAGTCAGCCCCGCCGAACCAATCAATAGGGAGTTTCGCCAACTCTTCTAGTTTCCAACTATACTTGCGATCAGAAGACTTGAATTCATCAATGTTAAAGTATGACTTCATAGCAGATGTATAAATGTTCAGGGACTTCGCTAAGAATGATTTGCGTTGCTGTGGATCATTCTGTGCTTGCATGGCATCGTTCATAAGTTCTTGCCCTGATACAGATACGTTGTAATTCGGATTAGCCTTTTCATGCTCAATTGGATTGGTGTAATCAACCTCACCAGTATCAGGGTCTTCATCAGCCTTAGCGATAAAAACAAATAACTGCTCGTCCTTCACCGTGCCCTCTAACACTTTTTGGCAATAAACCATACGGTTATAACAGAAACTATTCATGTTGTCGCCGGCCGTTGTTATGCCTATGCATAAGCTATTCCGGTATGCCTTTCCAGACTCTTTGATCGTATTGTACTGGCTCGCATTCCGGTACAAATGTAACTCATCGAGTATTTGGATAAGTGTATTCAACGAGTCCATCCGATCACTATTACCGGCTATCGTTTCGATTCGTAAATACCCGTCTCCCAATTCACCACTAATACTATGTTCTTGGTTGTTGTCCAGGATCCGAAACTTCTTTTCTTCGCCCATGTTTTTCAGGTTGTAATTCAGGAAGTTGAAGCTTTGTAAGGCTTGTTTTAGCTGAGCACCAACAATAACTATCTCAGCTCCTGACTTCCTTTCAAGCAACCCCAATCCCCAAGCTAGAGCACTCATAAACGGCGTTTTGCCTTGTTTACGAGGGAGCATTTTGAACGATTCTTTGAAACGCCTTAATTTAGTCCCCTTGTGGAAGAACCCAAGCAAGTTGTAAGCTACAAACTTTTGCCATGGTTGCAACAAAAAAGGCTTACCCCGTAACGGGTAGCCCTCCATATCCTCGCCCTTTTGATGGACGAATGTTTTTTCAATTATCCCTATGACGAATTCAGCATCTTTAGGGTTAAAGTCATACGCTTGATTATCCAGATCCCGTATAAATCTCCCGCAAGCCTGGATGATCTCTTTGTTTGCCACTTTCCTACCCTCAATAATGCTTCTGGCATACTCCATTACCACATCATAGTTCTTGTACTTACTCATTTAAACTAGCTATAGCAGCCGCAAGAACGGATTCGCCTTTTTGTTCAGTAGTGACAGTTTCAAGGGATTTTGGATTGAGACACAGCTGGTTGGAGTATGCCAGTATATCCTTGCGCAATGATTCCAGGGTTGCAACGATCGGTGACTTTTTAGCACCTCCCGCAGCCGTATAGCTTTCATATCGCATCCCCTCATCTTCAAATTTTTGATTAAGGATAAGAAATTGATGCACCAGTCCGGAGTAAAGGTCAATTATGCGTCCGTATTGGGTTTTATATACCCCAAGCTCTTTCATATCCGCAATCGTTCGCCGCTTGATCGTTTCCTTTGTTGGTACGCTCACTATGCTCTCACCTCCCTCAAAAAAAGTTTTATGATACACGCTCTATTGGAA
>RCUQ01000185.1_pt1 | contig 41095 bp, 37 predicted proteins | sample 2166351 | NCBI WGS metagenome assembly RCUQ01 (sample SAMN09932597, study PRJNA488358) | compost metagenome | feature: garden; material: soil; isolation source: compost soil in acetonitrile-enriched culture | place: Germany: Experimental Botanical Garden Goettingen | collected 2016-01-27
GCGCGACGCGCAGGACGCGCTAGTGCTGCGAAGGCCACGGATGGCCGAGAGCAGCTAGGACCGAACCGACCGGACCGAGCCACTCCTTACCGGAGGTGAGTTTACAGGGGGAGAGCGATCGCCCCGATCAGGCGACCAGAGTGCACGCCGTCGCGCCGGTACGAGAAGAAAAGGTCCTCGTGGCAATAGGTGCAGAGCCCGCTCACGTGTACGTTTGAGGGGAGGAGTCCGGCAGCCTCGAGCTGCTGGCGATTGGCTTCCTGGCCGTCGAAGAGCCAGCGATCGCCCCGAGCCGTGAGACAGGCGTTCGGATCGGGAAGCCCTTGCATGGCCTCGGCGACCTCAGGGCCGACCTCGTAGCAGCAGCCCTTGATGGAGGGCCCGATGGCCGCGACCATCCGCCGCGGATCGGCTCCGTAGGCCTCTTGCAAGGCCTGGAGCGCCACTTGAGCGCCATTAAGGGCAGTGCCGCGCCAGCCGGCGTGGACCGCGGCCACCGCCCCGACGTCCGGGGCATGCAGCAAGAGCGGCACGCAGTCGGCCACGAAGACCCCGACGGCGAGGCCTGGCACGTTCGTGATGACGATGTCCCCCTGGGTGCCCTCGGGGAAGGGCTCGGAGGACGCCCGATTCACCCCCACGCCGTGTACTTGGTGGGCAGTCCGGGGAAAGGCATCGAATCCCACCCGCAGGGTGAAGATCCGGCGGTTCTCCAGGGCGTTCTCTCTCGCGTCACCCGAGGCGACGGCCAGGTTGAGACTGGCGTACGGCCCCGCGCTCACTCCCCCCTGTCGGGTGGAGAAGGCGTGGGGCACGCCCAGGTCCGGGCAGGCCACGACGGAGTCGCGCGTGGTATCGAAGCGAGACCTCGCGTGATGCGAAGTGGCGCCGGAGTCGCCCATTAGAGCACCTTGTGGAAGACCAGGATGGCGCGCTTCTCCTGGAAGCCCATCTGTTCGTACATGCCCTTGGCGGCGTCGTTCTGGCCGTCCACCACCAGTTCGAGGGCGTTGACCTCCTGCGTGCGGCTGAATTCCGCCGCCTTCAGGAGGAGCTGGTAGCCGAGGCCGCGGCCGCGGTAATCGGGATGGACCCCCAGTTCGAAGACGCGCGCGGCGGCGTCGTGGGTCTCCTCGAAGCGCATGGGGTCGATGAGGACGGTGATATGGGCGATTTCGCGCTCGCCGTCCACGATGAAGAAGCAGCCGCGCGGATCGAAGTCCGGCCGCTGGTTCCATTCCTCCAGCTCGGGCTGGGTCACGGGGGCGAAGTCCCAGTGCTCGGCGAAGGTGGTGTTGAGCAGCTCGACGTAGGCCGCCTCGTCCATGCCCCGGCGGAAAGTGCGGAAGCGCAGCTTCTCGGGAGCCTCTGCCGTCGGCAGGTCTGCGAGCGCCGAGTGCCGCAGCTTCCAGAAGTAGCGCTTCAGCTGGAACTGGTGCTTGAGCAGGAAGGTCTGGGAGGACTCGACGGTCGCGGGGATGGCGATGCTCATGTAGCGGCCATTCCACTCGCGAGCCTTGGCCTCGGCGGCTTCCAGCAGCAAGGCCCCGATGCCGCTCCGGCGCTCGTCGGGGTGGACGTGGAAGGCGTCGATGTTGATGCGGCCCAGGCCCATGAGGTGGGGGTCGGTGTAGATGTGGATGTAACCCCGGACCACGCCTTCGCGTTCGGCCACCAGGATTTCGCTGGTGAGCTGAAGCCCGGAGGCCATGCCCGTCGACCGGATCCGGTCCACCGTCATCGAGTAGAAGTCGGGGGAAATTGCGAGGGACGCGTTCCGGATCTCGGCGACCCGGGGAAGGTCGCCGATGGTGAACTTGCGAATTTGCACCGCGGACGAGGACATGGTCTCCAAGGGGGCCTCCTTTAAACGTCTTTGTCTAACAGGACCGAAGTGGGAACCGCTCTAACCGTGTGATACCAAGCCGCTGACCACTCCCACGCAACGGGAGCAGAGGGTTTCGTGGACGTGATGCGTGCCGACCTCTACCGAGTAAGCCCAGCAGCGCTCGCACTTCTCGCCGGAAGCGCGCTCGACCTTGACCCCAAGGTCCCCCTCGGGAGCGTCGGCGGCCTCCGCGTCGGCGATGGTCACGCCCGAGACGATCAGCACCTTGGTCAGCTCGTCTCCCAGGCCTTCGAGAAGCTCGCGGGCTTCGCGGGTCCGCGGAGCAAGGGTGACGTGGGCTTCGAGGCCCGAGCCGATGACCTTGGCCTGGCGCGCCTCCTCGAGGCCCTTGTTGACGATCTCGCGAAGGGTGAGGATCCGCTCCCAGCGCTCGGCCAGCTCCTCGTTGCGGTACTGCGCGGGGATCTTCGGCCAGTCCAGCAGGAAGACCGAGGACGTCTCGGGCTTCTGGGCAGCGGGCAGGTAGGTGAAGATGTCCTCGGCCAGGTGCGAGAGGACCGGAGCCACCATGCGCATCATCGCCTGCAGGATCTCGTGCATGACCGTCTGGGCAGCGCGGCGCGAGTGGGCGTCGGGAGCCTCGGCGTAGAGGCGATCCTTGGCCACGTCCAGGTAGAAGCTCGACAGGTCCACGACGGCATAGTTCTGGATGGTCTGGAAGAACTGGAAGAACTGGAAGTTCTCGAAGTCCTCGGTGACCTCGCTGGTGACCTGGTAGAGGCGGTGCAGGGCGTAACGGTCGATCTCGGGAAGCTGCGCGTAGGCGACGGCGTCCTTGGGATCGAAGTCGTTGAGGTTGGCCATGAGGTACCGCGCGGTGTTGCGGATCTTGCGGTAGACCTCGGAGAGCTGTTTGAGGATCAGGTCCGAGATGCGCACGTCGCCGGAATAGTCCACGGACGAGACGTAGAGCCGGAGGACGTCGGCGCCGTACTGCTGGATCACCTTGAGCGGCTCGACCGTGTTGCCCAGGGATTTGCTCATCTTGCGGCCCTGGCCGTCCATGACGAAGCCGTGGGTGAGGACCGTCTTGTACGGGGCCTGGCCGCGGGTGGCGACCGAGGTCAGCAGCGACGATTGGAACCAGCCGCGGTACTGGTCGGCGCCCTCGAGGTAGAGGTCCGCCGGGAAGCTCAGCTCGGGGCGCGCTTCGAGGACCGCGCTCCAGGTCGTCCCGGAGTCGAACCAGACGTCCATGATGTCGCGTTCCTGGGTGAATTCCCGTCCGCCGCACGTGGAGCAGGCGAAGTCGTTGCCCCCCGTTTCCTCACTAAGGAAGGTTGCGGCGTCGTACTTCCACCAGGCATCCGAGCCTTCCTCCTCGAACTTCGCCGCAACGCGGGCGATGGTCTCGGGGGTGAGCAGGGGCTCATGGTCGTGCTTGCAGTAGAAGACCGGGATGGGCACGCCCCAGCTGCGCTGGCGCGAGATGCACCAGTCGCCGCGGTCGGCCACCATGTTGGAGATGCGGACTTCGCCGAAGCCGGGCAGCCACTTGACGCCCTTGATGGCGTCGAGGGTCTTCTGGCGGAAGGCGTCGATCGACGCGAACCACTGCTCCGTGGCGCGGTAGATGACCGGGTTATGGCAGCGCCAGCAATGCGGGTAGGAGTGCTGGAAGTCCTTGTGGTGAAGGAGCACGCCGCGCTCGCGCAGGGCTTCGATAATGGTCGGGTTGGCCTTGAAGTAGGGCTGTCCCTCGACCAGCGGGCCCGCTTCCGCGGTGAAGATGCCGCGGTCGTTAAGGGGTGCGAGCACCTTCAGGCCGTACTTCAGGCCGACCTGGTAGTCCTCGAGACCGTGGCCGGGAGCCGTGTGGACCGCGCCGGTACCGGCGTCCAGGGTGACGTGGTCGCCGAGGATCACGGGGCTCCGGCGGTCGATGAAGGGGTGCTGGTAGGTGGTGCCTTCGAGATCGCGGCCCTTGAAGGTCATGCCCTCGAAGGGGAGACCTTCGAGGCCCGTGGTCGCCAGGACTTCCTCGGCGAGGGCCGTCGCCATGATCACGCGGCCATGGCCTTCGACCTGGTAGACGCCATAGTCGAAGTCGGGACCCAGCGCCACGGCCAGGTTGGCCGGCAGCGTCCAGGGGGTCGTGGTCCAGATGGCGATGCTCAGGTCGCCCACCATGGCCTTGAGAGCCGGGTTGGGGCTGTCCACCACCGGGAAGCGCACGAAGATGGAGGGCGAGGTATGGTCAGCGTACTCGACCTCGGCCTCGGCCAGCGCGGTGGTGTCGAAGGAGCACCAGTAGACCGGCTTCAGGCCCTTGTAGATGTAGCCCGCCTGCATCATCTCGCCGAAGACGCGGATTTGCGCGGCCTCGAACTTGGGATCCAGGGTGACGTAGGGATGGTCCCAGTCACCGAAGACGCCCAGGCGCATGAAGTGGCCCTTCTGCGTCTCGATGGACTTGAGCGCGAACTCCTTGCTGAGCGCGCGGACTTCGAGCGCCGAGAGATCCTTGGACGAGGTCTTGAGGGCCTTGAGGGCGGCGAGCTCGGTGGGCAGGCCGTGCGTGTCGTAGCCGGGCACGAAGGGGGCCCGGAAGCCGCTCATGGCCTTGTACTTGACGATGACGTCCTTGAGGATCTTGTTGAGGGCATGGCCGATGTGGATGTTGCCCGAGCTGGAGTAGGGAGGGCCGTCATGCAGGACGTAGGACGGAGCATCCTTGCGCTTTTCCAGCATCTGCTCGTAAATCCCATCCTCCGACCACCGCGCCTGAATCTCGGGCTCGCGGGCGGCCGAATTGGCCCGCATCGGAAAGTCGGTCGTAGGAAGATTGACGGTCTGCTTGTACTCCACGGATGCTCTGCCTTTCTGGAAATAGGGAAAGTCCCCCAGGCTCCATTCTATAGCAAAACCGAGGTTCCATGACAGCGCGAGGACGGGTTTTTCGCCATGGCGGGGGCCCAAGCGCCCGCGGCTGTTGCGTAAGGCAGCGAAGCTGACCTGTAGCAACGATATGTTAGGGAACGCGGCTGTTGCGTAGCGCCTGCGGCTTGAGGTTAGTTAGGCGAAGCTGACCTGTAGCAACGATATGCTAGGGAACGCGGCTGTTGCGTAAGGCCGCGAGCGTAAGCCCTGGGCCTCATCGATGGGGGCTAGCAGCCAAAGCTCGCGGTCCTGCAGCAACGACGATTGAAGCATCCCCCCGGCCATGCGGCCAGGGGGATGCGAAGGCAACCGGTAGGGAGGTTTCGCTTAGAACGGGCGCTTGAAGCCCGAACCGCGAAGGAACTCGGGGATGTCGGGCGTGCCCTGCGGATCCGCCGCCGTGGGGGCGGCCGGCGCGACGGGGACGACCACCTGCTGGCGGACGGGCTCGGGAGCGGCCTGCTGCGGGACGGAGAGGGTCTGCTGCTGCACCTTGCCGTCGAAGCCGGTGGCGATGACGGTGATGCGGATCTCGCCCTGGAGGCGCTCGTCGACGACCGCGCCGAAGATGATGTTGGCCTCGGAATCGACGGACGAGTAGATGACTTCAGCCGCCTCGTTGACCTCGTAGAGCGTGAGGTCGTTGCCGCCGGTGACGTTGAAGATGACGCCGGATGCGCCGGTGATGGTGGCCTCGAGCAGGGGGCTGTTGATGGCGGTGCGGGCGGCCTCGATGGCGCGGCCCTCGCCCTGGCCGATGCCGATGCCCATGAGGGCCGAGCCGGCCGAGGACATGACGGACTTGACGTCCGCGAAGTCGACATTGATCAGACCGGGGATGGTGATGATGTCGGAGATGCCCTGGACGCCCTGGCGGAGCACGTCGTCGGCGATATGGAAGGCTTCCTGCATCGAGGTGCGCTTCTCGACGACCTGCAGGAGTTTGTCGTTGGGGATGATGATCAGGGTGTCGACGGCGTCCTTGAGGGTCTGGATGCCCTGCTCGGCCTGCTGAGAGCGGCGGCGGCCCTCGAAGGTGAAGGGGCGGGTCACGACGCCGACGGTGAGGGCGCCGACTTCACGGGCGACCTGGGCGACCACGGCGGCTGCGCCGGTGCCGGTGCCACCGCCCATGCCGGCGGTGATGAAGACCATGTCGGCGCCGTCAAGCGCGGCCACCAGGTCATCGCGGGACTCTTCGGCCGCCTTCTGGCCGACGGAAGGATTGCCGCCCGCACCCAGTCCGCGGGTCAACTTCGCACCAATCTGGAGGCGGCGCTCCGATTGGGCCAAAGCCAGTGCCTGGGCATCGGTGTTGAGGGTCCAGAACTCCACTCCGCTCAGACCGCTCGCGATCATGCGGTTGATGGCGTTGGAGCCGCCGCCGCCGACGCCAACGACTTTGATATCGGCGGAAAGACCTGCCTTATCTGTGATATCGAACACGATGCCCTACCTATGCCTTCCGTTAAAATGACCAGAACCGACCCAGGACGAGTCGCCGAATCTTAGCGAGGTTCTCGAAGATCCGGACTCCGAAGACGACGATCGCCGCCAGGTACAGATCGCCGCCCAACATGTCGCCGAGGTAGGTCAACCCCGCCGCCAAGAGTGTATTCGCCGTGAACCCACTGATGAATACCGCGAGCCCGAAGCGTCCCTCCAGACCGGAACGAATCCCCCCGAGCCCCGTGTCCAAGGCTGCCACGATGGCGATCGCCATGTACTTGGACAACGCCTGAGGAATGCTCCACGGCATGAAGATGCCCAAGAGGATCCCGACGACCAATCCTCCGAGAGTAACAACGACTCCCATTACTTGTTCTCCTGGGGAGCTGCCGGGGGCACCGGCTTGGCGTATTTGTACTGGCTCCCGCCGCTGTACATCGGGATCAAGACCTCGGACTTTCTCGATATGCTAACTTGGATTCCGTAGAATTGCAAGTATTCCAGGATGCCGCCCCGCATGTTCAAGGCAGCTTCCATCGTCTGCGGCTCTCCGATCGCCTTGATCACGAAGGGAGGCGCAATTCGCGTTTTGTTGACCAGAATCGTCGTCCCTGCGCAGGTGATTTCCGACGTGTCGACCAGGCGCTGATCGTTCACCGCCACGATTTCCGCTCCGCCGGCCTTCAGCTCGTTGACCAGGCGCAGGAGATCGTCGTTATGCACGATCGCCGTGTTGGGGTCCTCCCCCTTCGAGAGTGGCTTCGCCGAATCCTGAACGACCACCTCGAGCCCTTGGCCCGTCACGGCGGAAAGTCCCGCCGCCAAGTCGAGGGAAGCCTCTTGCTTCTTGGCGAGCTTGATCTTGCCCGACTCCAGCTCCTTGACCTGCGCCCGCAGAGTCGAGAGCTCCTTGAGGAGGTCTTGGTTCCGTTGTTCGGAGGTCTTCAGCATGACGACCAGGTCTTCGAGCCGGCGGCTGGGCAGCAATTCGCGCTGCTCCGATTGGCTCTTGATTTGCGTAGTGATCAGAAACCCGACGATGATCGATACGATGGAGACGGGTAACTGCCAGTTTTTTTCCATGTCAGCGTTTGGAGTCGGAGCCTTTCACGACCGGGGACTCAGGGGATCGAAGGTCAACGTATTCTACCGCTCGCGATCCCGAGATGGCTAGGGGGAGGAGGTGCCGAAATACGTGAAGTTTCTGGGCGATCGCCCGACCCTCCCCGAAGCGGAGGTCCACTCCGTTCAGGTTTGCGCTCCATTCGCCCGGTTTCGACATATCTACCGTGCCCGAAAGCCCGTCTCCGTAGAGCGCCAACTCCCGCAACGCCGTCAACGGCTCGTCGTCCAGTCGGCCGTCCTTCAAGGGGGCGCGCACTTCCAGCTTCACCCCCTTGGAGCCCTCGGGCAACTTGAAGACCACCCCGTCGAAGTCCACTACCTGTCCGTCCGCCAGGCGCGCCAAGGGCTCGCGCTCGCGCAGGGTGACTTCCAGGCGCGCCGGGAACAGCCAGCGGCGCACCTTGGCGTCCGCGATGGCCGGGTTCTTCAGGACTTCGTCTCGGATGTCTCGGGGATCGATTCGGTAAAGCGGCATCCCCTTCCGATCGGAAAGGGTCTCGGCCAAGGGGGCAGCCATCAGGCGCTTGGCGCCGATCACCTTCAAGTCCCCATGCCAGGTCCACTGGGGCATGGCCCACAAGGCTACGCCGGCACCCCCCAGCATGAACGCCTGGAGAATGCCCGAAAAGAGGCTAGGCCCCCGCTTGCGCCGGGTCACGTCTCGCCTCCGGGTGGCCCACGTCGAGCCCCACGCCTCTCACCTCGGGATGCAGCCAGAACCCGTGAATCGCGTGGATCCGCTCTTGAATCCGGCAGATTAGCGCGTTGACGTCCGCCGCCGTGGCGCCTCCCAGGTTCACGATGAAGTTGGCATGCACCGGCGAGACCTGAGCCTTGCCCAAAGTCTCGCCCTTCAGACCCGCGTCTTCGATCAGCTTGCCCGCCGAGGCCATGGGCGGATTGGTGAAGACCGATCCCGCCGAAAGGCCCTGGGGCTGCCGCTCGCGGCGCCACTTGGAGAGTGCCTTCATCTCCTCCTGCACCACCGAGGCTTCCTTCGGCTGCATGCGGAAAACGGCTTCCAGCACCACGGCCCCGCGCTCGCGCACGTTCGAGTAACGGTAGCGGAAGTCCAGGGCGGATGCCGGTTCGACGATGATCGTCCCGTCCGGCAACAACAGCGTCGCCTCGACCAGAACGTCTGCCACGCAGCCTCCGTGGGCCCCGGCGTTCATGTACACCGTGCCGCCGATGGTCCCGGGAATCGACGAGAGGAACTCGGCTCCGCCAAAGCCCGCCTGCGCCCCGGCCTTGATTGCGTTCATGGTCGAGCAGCCGGCCTGAGCGCGCAACAAGCCATTCTCCACCGAGACGGCCCCGAACTTGTCGCCCAGCCGGATGACCAGGCCGGGGAAGCCCGAATCGGCGATCAGCAAGTTACTTCCCTTGCCGATGACCAGCCATGGGAGTTTCTCGGTCTGGACCCAGCTCAGCAGCGCTTTCAACTCGTCGACCGAGGTGGGCTCGGCGAAGTAACGCGCGGGGCCGCCGACCCTCCAACTGGTGAGGGTGGCAAGCGTAACGTTTTCGCGAAGTTCGGGCATGGCCATGGTTCTAGGCGGGAGCGGTCGTGCGGGTGGCGTCGGCCATCCGCAGGCGCTCGAGCAATGGTTCGGCGAGCTTGTTCACGTTGCCGGCCCCCATCAGGAGGACCAGGTCGCCGGGGCGGACCCTGTTGGGCAAGGCTTCGAGCACGTCTCCGGCCGAGGCCCAGTGGAAGATCTCGCGCTGGGGGTTCAGCTCGCGCATGCGGGCGATCAGCGACTCGGTTGTGACCCCATTGGAGGTTTCGCCCGCGCCGTAGACGTCCATCAGAGCCAGCCCGTCGACGTCCCCGAAGCAGGTGGCGAACTCCTCGAAGAGGGCGGCCGTACGCGAGTAGCGGTGCGGCTGGAAGATCGCCCAGACCGGGCTGCCCAAAAGCTTGGCAGCCGCAAGCGTGGCGCGGATCTCGGTGGGATGGTGCGCGTAGTCGTCCACCACGGTGACACCGGCCGCCGTCCCATGGGACTGGAAGCGCCGACCCACTCCGGTGAAGCTCGCCAGGCCGGGCTGGATCTCCTCAGGAGCAAGCCCCATCAGGGTTGCAACCACGATGCTGGCCGCCGCGTTCGAAACGTTATGTCGACCCGAGACCCGAATCTCGTAGGAGGCCCCACCATCCTCGCGGATGATCGCGAAGCTCGCTCCCGCCCCACTCAGCGAGGCGCCCTCGATCCGGTAGTCCGCGCCTGCTTCGAAGCCATAGGTCAGGACCTTGGCCTTGAGTCGGGGAAGCAATTGCCGAACGCCGGGATCGTCGTGGCAGGCCACCACCGTGGCGCCTTCCGGCAGGGAGTTGATGAATTGCTCGAAGGTAGCGAGAATCTCCTCGAAATCCCGGTAATGGTCGAGGTGGTCGGCTTCCAGGTTGGTGAGGATGACCCATTCCGCGCTCAGGCGCACGATGGACTTGTCGGATTCGTCGGACTCGGCCACCAGGTAGGGGCTATGGCCGGCGCGCGCCGTTCCCCCAATCAGGGGAAGGTCGCCACCCACCAGGACGGTGGGATCCCAGCCGGCCTTGACCAGGATCGAGGCCATCATGCCGGTGGTGGTCGTCTTGCCGTGCGTGCCGCAGACCGCGACGGAGCGATGCGAGGCCATCAGCTGAGCGAGGACCTCGGAGCGGTGGAAGATCTTGAGGCCGCGCGAGATGGCTTCCGAGACCTCGGGGTTGTCCACGCCTACGGCCGTCGAGGTCACGATCGCATGGGTGTCGCCCAGGTTCGACGCGTCGTGGCCGACGGTGATGGGGATGCCGAGGGCCTGGAGGCGCGCCACCGTGGGGGACGTCGCCTGGTCTGAACCGGTCACCTTGCCGCCGCGCTGGTGGATGATCTGGGCGATGGCGCTCATGCCGACGCCGCCGATCCCGATGAAGTGTAGCGCGTGGGGGGTGATCACAACAGGGGTCCTCTCAATCGACGCGAAAGGGCGGGCCGTCGGCCCGGCTCCCCTTCTATACGCAAAGTACCTCGGATTCAAACCGGAGTCTTTAGCTTACAACCGAAGTAACAATTTGTCAGGGCATTTTGCAAGGTTTGCTTGAGAAACTGCCGACCTGCCGTCCGAACGCACAGACTGAGCGAGTCCCCGCGCTCCGTCAGAGCCCCGCCAAATCCAGTAGGCGCGCCACGATCCGCTGGGCCGCATCCGGCCTTCCGAAGCCTCGGCTCGCCTCTCCCATCCGGGCGCGCCGCTCGCCATCGCCCATCAGCGCCGAAACCGCGTCACCCAGCCCTCCGAGGTCGCGATCGTCGAGGGCGATCGCCGCCCCCGCCTCCGAAAGCGACCGCGCGTTGGCGGGCTGGTCCTTGCCTCCGAACTGAAACGGCACGAGCACCATCGGCTTGCTCGCGGCGGTCAGCTCGGCCAGCGTCGTCGCCCCGGCCCGCGAAACGACCAGGTCCGAGGCCGCGATGGCCGCCGGCATCTCGGCGAGGAATTCGACGAGCCGGTAACGGGGCTCATCCTGCCACGCGGCCGTGGCTTCCCGGACGGCCGCGACGTCGCCCTTGCCGGCCACGTGCAGCACGGCCCAGTCGGGATGCGCGAGCCAGCGCTCCAAGGACTCGACGGTCGCCCGGTTGATACTCTTGGCTCCGAGGCTTCCGCCCGTGACCAGCAGCAGATGCGGCACCGGGGGGAAATCGAGCCGCACGCGGGCGTCCTCGGTCGTGAGGCGGTAAGCCTCGGGGCGAATCGGATTGCCGAGGCACTCGACCTTGCCCTTGGGGAAGTAGCGATCGCTCTCGGGGAAGGTCGTGAAGATGCGGGTCGCGAGCTGCGCGAGGGCGCGGTTGGCGATGCCGGGAAAGACGTTCTGCTCGCAGATCACCGCCGGGATGCCTTCCAGGCGCGCCGCGATGACCGCCGGGGCGCTCACGTAGCCGCCGGTGCCCACGACGATCCGCGGCTTGACCTCCCGGATGATCCGGCGCGCCTCGGCGACCGAGCCCAGGAGGGTCTTGCCGAAGCGCAGCAGCTCGGGACCGAGCTTTCGCGGCATGCCGACGACGTTTACCGGGTGGAAGGGGTAGCCGTGCTGGGGCACCAGCTGCGCTTCCATGCGAGTGGGCGTGCCCATGAAGGCGATCGCGATTTCCGGCCGCTGCGCCTTGATCTCCTCGGCCAGGGCGAGCGCCGGGTAGAGATGGCCACCGGTGCCGCCTCCGGCGAAGAGCACGCTCATGCCGTCACCTCCTCGCGCTTCAGCAAGCGCAGTTGTGCCTGGCTCTGGCGGGAGACGTTCAGGATCAGCCCCACGCCGAAGAGGGTCACCAGCAGCGAGGTGCCGCCCGAACTCAGGAAGGGAAGCGGGATGCCGGTCGTCGGCAGCACGCCGATTACCACCCCGATGTTGGTGAAGGCCTGGGCTACGATCAGCGTGGTGATGCCCACGACCAGGAGCTGATGGAAGGGGTTGATCGCGCGCTTGGCAATGGCAAAGCCGCGTTGCGCCAAGGCCAGGAACAAGAGGACCGTCCCCACGGCACCCAAGAGGCCGAGCTCCTCGGCGATGACGGCGAAGATGAAGTCGGAGTGCTGGATCGGCAGGTAGAAGAGCTTCTGCTTACCCTGGCCGTAGCCCATTCCGAAGATGCCGCCCGAGCCGATGGCCAAGAGCGACTGGATGGTCTGGAAACCGATGTCCTTGGGGTACTTCCAGGGGTCGAAGAGGGCGAGCCAGCGCAGCCGCTGGTACTCGGTGTTCCAGGAGTAGAGGAACACCCCGAGGCCGCCGGTGATGGCCAGGGAGGCCATCTTCCAGAGGGCGGTCCCGTTCACCAGGAAGAGCACGAAGCATGCGAGCCCGAGCATCATCGTGCTGCCGAGGTCGGGCTGGAAGAGTACGAGACCCAGCAAGCCGCCAAGCGGCAGCAGGCATTGCCGGTACTCCTTGATCAGGCTCCAGCGCTTCTCGGAATGCCGTGCCAGGAAATCGGCCAGGAAGAGCACGATGGCAATCTTGGCCAGCTCCGAGGGCTGAATCGAGAAGGGACCGAGCTTCAGCCAGCGGGTCGCTCCGTAGACCGTATGCCCCATGCCCGGGATATGCGTGGCGATCAAAAGGCCGCCGCTGATCAGCATGAAGTGCTTGGTCAGGCCCCTGAGCCGATCCAGCGAGAGCACCATGCCGATGCCCATCGCGAAGAGGCCGATCACCGCCCAGATGGCTTGCTTGCGGACGAAGACCAGCGTGTCTCCGCTCGTGGAGACCGCCATGGGCGCCGAGGCACTGAGGATCATGAAGAAACCGAAGACCGTCAGAATGATGACGATCGTCAGGAGGGATAGGTCAGGTCGCGTGCGCCAGCCTCGATTCAGCCGGCTCATGCCTGGGTGGCGACCTCATCCGCCGGCTTGGCGGCGAGCTCCAGAACGTGCTCCTTGAACAGGTTTCCACGCTCCTCGTAGTTGCGGAACATGTCGAAGGACGCGCAGGCCGGCGAGAAGAGGACCACGCCTCCCTTCACGGCATGGGCGCTGGCAGCCAGCAAGGCCGAAGGAAGGTCCGCGGCCATGGTGATGGCCTCGTAGCCCGCGGCGCGCAGCACGCGCTCGAAGTAGGGGGCCGCCTCGCCGATCAGCACGGTATGCGAAACCCGCGACGCGATTGCCTCGATCATCGGGGTGATGGCCCCGCCCTTGTCCCGGCCGCCGGCAATCAGCACCAGGGGCTCGGTGAAGGATTCGATGGCCTTGATGGTCGAGTCGTAGTTGGTGCCCTTGGAGTCGTTGAACCACTGGGCGCCGTCGATCTCGGCCACCGGCTCGATCCGGTGTTCGACCGCGCGGAATTCCCTCAGCGCGAGCGCGATGATGCCGGGAGTGATGCCCGCCGCGAGCGCCATGGCGGTCGCCGCCAGGCAGTTTTCGAGGTTATGCGCCCCGCGCAGCTGGATGTCGGCAATGGGCGCGACCGGGACTTCGTCCCCGTCCTTGCGCCAGACGATCCAGCCGTCCGAGACGACGACGCCTTCGGCGATCGCCCCCGAGAGGCTGAAGGGCAGTACTTGCGCCGAAAGCTCGCCGATCAGGGCCGCGAGGGCCGGGTCGTCCGCGTTGATGACGGCCCAGTCCTCTTCGGTCTGCTGGGCGAAGATCCGCTTCTTGGCCGCGAAGTAGGCCTCGCGGGTCCCGTGACGGTTCAGGTGGTCGTCGGTGAAGTTCAGCCAGACGGCGATCTTGGGCCGGAACTGGTAGACCGTTTCGAGCTGGAAGCTGGAGACCTCGGCGATCAGCCAATCCGCCTGCTCCTCGGCCAGGAGCACTAGGGGATGGCCGATGTTGCCGCCGACCGGAGCCTGCAAGCCCGCGGCCTTGAAGATTTCGCCGGTCAGGGTCGTGGTGGTCGTCTTGCCGTTGGTGCCGGTGATGGCGACGATCGGCGCGGCATGCCCGTCCTGGCCGATGCGGTAGGCGAGCTCGATCTCGCCGATGACTTCCACGCCGTCCGCTTCGGCGGCCTGGAGCACCGGCAAGGAGCCGGGGACGCCGGGGCTGACCACGATGAGATCGGCTTCCATGCACGCATTGGCGTGGCTTCCAGCTTCGAGGTCCACGCCTTCGGGAAGCTGGGCAGCTACCTCCTGGAGCTCCTCGCGGGTCCGGGAATCGCTCGCGATCACGCGGGATCCCTTGGCGGAGAGCACCTTCGCGATCGCGAGGCCGCTCTTGCCGAGTCCGAGTACGGCGACCCGCTTATTCTGCCAATCCATGACACCTCCAGGCGACATCGCGCCCCACTAGAGCAATGCGATGGTCAGGAGGGCCATCAAGCCCCCGACCAGGTAAAAACGTTGTACCACCTTGGTCTCGGCCCATCCCGAGAGCTCGAAGTGGTGGTGAAGCGGGCTCATCTTGAAGATCCGCTTGCCGGTCGTCTTGAAGGACCAGACCTGGAGGATGACCGAAAGGGTCTCCGCGACGAAGATGACCCCCAGGGGAATCAGGTAGAGCTCCAGCCGGCCCATCACGGCGCAAGCGGCGATCGCCCCCCCCAGGGCCAGCGATCCGGTATCCCCCATGAAGACCTGGGCCGGATGAGAGTTGTACCACAGAAAGCCCAGGCACCCACCCACCAGGGTCAGCAGCAAGAGGGTGATCCCCCCGAGGCTATCGAAGCTGGCGTACTGCGAGAGGAGCCAAGCGAGGCCACCGAAGGCGATCGCCATGGTACCCGCCGCCAGGCCGTCGAGCCCATCGGTCAGGTTCACGGCGTTGGTGGTCGCCACCATCACCAGCACCAGCAAGGGGTAATACAGTAAGCCCAGGTCCAGGAGCGTGTGAAGCCCCGGGATCATGACGGAGGTGCCATGCCCGCTGAGGGCCAGGTAGAGGGCGAAGGCGGCGGCGATGCCGATCTGCCCTGCCAGCTTCTGGCGTGCGCTCAGGCCCTTGTTCGAGTGCTTCTTGATGATCAGGTAGTCGTCGAGCCAGCCCACGAAGGCATAGCCCAGGACGACTCCCATCACGGCCAGGAGGTCGGCGCTGGGGCGCCCTCCGGCGATCAGCGTGACCGAGAGGGTGACGAGCAAGGCCGGAGCCACGATGAGCCAGCCCCCCATGGTGGGAGTCCCCGCCTTGGCATGGTGGGACTGAGGGCCTTCCTTGCGAATGCTCTGTCCGATCTTCCAGGCCTTGAGGTAGGCGATGAAGGGTTTGCCGAAGGCGATCGCCAGGAGGGCGGTCGCGACGAGCGCGAGCGAAAGGGGGATCATCGAGGCGTGGCTTTCCCTTCTAAGTTCTGGACGAGGAGCGTGATCAGGACTTCCATCTGCATGGAGCGCGAGCCCTTCACGAAGAGCCGGTCGCCGGGCTTCAGCCAGGAGGCCAGGACCTCTGCGCCCGCCGCGTGATCCGCGACGTGCTCGGCGCGCCCCGGTAGGGCCTGAGCGACGTGCTGGGCCAGCTCTCCCATGGTGACGACGCCCGCGATGGGCAGCTGGGCGATTTGCTCCCCGAGCTCGCGATGGGCCGAGACGGCGTAGTCCCCGAGCTCGCCCATCTGGCCGATGGCCAGGAACCGGTGGCCCTGCGCTTCCTCCTGGCAGAAGGCCTGGATGGTCATGCGCATGGACTCGGGGTTGGCGTTGTAGGTCTCGTCGACGATGTCGATGCCGGCCACCGTCAGGGTCCGGGCGCGGCCCGGCAGGGCCTCGGGGGCGATTGCCAGAGCCGGGGGAAGGTCGAGCCCCAGGTGCCAGGCCGTGGCGATCGCCGCCAGGGCGTTGGCCCGGTGGTGATCCCCGAGGAACGGCAAGGTCACGCGCACGGAACCGGCCCGCATCTGGGGGCCTTCCTGCCAGTGGACCAGGAACGTCCGGCCGGAGCCTTCGGCCCAGACCGTGGCCTTGGAATCGTGAAGGCTGAAGGTGGCCATGGGGCCGGGATGATCCGCAGCCTGCGCCATCGCGTAGGGATCGTCGTGGTTGATGACGGCCGCCATGGTGGGGCCGCCGATGCGCAGGAGCTCGCCCTTGGCGCGGGCGATCGCCTCGCGGCTGCCGAGCCGCCCGATATGGGCCGTCCCGATATTGGTCAGGATGCCCACGTTGGGGCGCGCAATCGAGGTGAGGTACGCGATCTCGCCGGGGCCCCGCATGCCCATCTCGAGGACGCAGGCGCGTGTTTCGGGCGGCGTCTCCAGGAGGGTGCGCGGCAGGCCGATCTCGTTGTTGAAGTTGGCATGCGTCTTGCCGACCGGCATGTACTGACCGAGCAAGCTCGCGACCATCTCCTTGGTCGAGGTCTTGCCGGAAGAGCCGGTGATGCCCACGACGGTGAGGCCCAGCTTCTCGCGCCAGTAGCGGGCGAGGTCGCCGTAGGAGGCCAGGGTGTCCTGGACCCGGATGACGTTAAGGCCCTTGGGAACGTCGACCTCGCGGCTGATCAGGGCGGTGGTGGCACCGCGCCGGACGGCCTCTTCGAGGAAGTCATGCCCGTCGAACTTGGCGCCCTTGAGCGGCACGTAGAGGGAGCCCGGCTGCAGCGAGCGGGTATCGGTGGAGATGCCCGCGACCGGTCCGCTGGGAAGGCCTGGAGCGGGCGTGCCGCCGGTCGCCTTCAGGATGTCTTCGAGGGTCAGCATTTGGCGCCGGTCCTTTTCGCCAGGGCTTCCTTGGCGACTTCGCGATCATCGAAGTGAATCGTCTTATCGGCGAAGATCTGGTAGGTCTCGTGGCCCTTGCCGGCAATCACGACCACGTCGCCGGCCTTGGCGTCGGCGATGGCGCGGGCGATCGCCTCGGCGCGATCCGCCTCGATCACGACCTCGCCCGTGACGCCCGCCGGGATGCCCGCGGCGACCTCCGCCAAGATGGCTTGAGGATCCTCGGAGCGCGGGTTATCCGACGTCAGGTAGACGCCGTCGGCCAGCCGGGACGCGATTTCGCCCATCTGGGGGCGCTTGCCCGTGTCGCGATCGCCGCCGCAGCCGAAGACCACCAAGAGCCGGCTGCGCGTGAACTCGCGCGCGGTCCGCAGGACGTTCTCCAGACCGTCCGGGGTATGGGCGTAGTCGACCAGGACCGAGAAGGGATCCTCGGGGCGGGTCACCAGCTCGACGCGGCCGGGCACTCCGCGCACCCGCTCCAGGCCTGCCACGCAGGTGGCGAGGGGAATGCCGAGGCTGAGGGCGCAACCGATGGCGGCCAGGGCGTTCGAGACGTTGAAGAGGCCGGGAAGCCTGAGGGTCAGGGCCTGCTCGCCAAAAGGAGTGACCAGCTTCCAGCGCGAGCCCGAGGCGGTCAGGGTGACGCCCTCGGCGCGCAGGTCGGCTTGGCCGCCCGTCGCGGAGTACGAGAGCACCGGAACCCGCGCGTGCTGGGCCATGGTGCTGCCGTGCGCATCGTCGACGTTGACGGCCACCCCGCGGAAGCCCGCGGAAGGCTCGATCATCCCGAAGAGCTTGGCTTTGGCCTTGGCGTAGGCATCCATGGTCTGGTGATAGTCCAGGTGGTCCTGGGTGAGGTTGGTGAAGGCCGCGGCGTCGAAGTCGGTATGGGCCACCCGCAGCTGGTCGAGGGCGTGGCTGGAGACTTCCATGACCACGGCGTTGACGCCCGAGCGCTTCATGCGGGCGAAGAGGCCCTGCAGCTCCAGCGATTGAGGGGTCGTATGGCCGGTTTCGAGGGTCTGCGAAGCGCCCCCTTCTTGGTAGCGGCCGCCCAGGGTTCCGATCAGACCGGTCGAGCGGCCCGCTTCCTGGAGGATGGCCTCGATGAGGTGGGTGGTGGTGGTCTTTCCGTTGGTGCCGGTGACCCCGATGACTTCCATGGCGCGCGACGGGTGGCCGTAGTGTTCGGCGGCGAGCCAGGCGAGGGCCTCTCGGGTATCCGCCGCATGGAAAACCGGCACGCCGTAATCCGTTCCGTGCTCGGCCGCCCAGGAAGCGTCGACGATCAGGGCAGTTGCGCCTTGGGCGATCGCCTGATGCAGGTGGTCATGGCCATCGCTGCGCAGGCCCTTGAGCGCGACGAAGATCTCACCGGGCTGCACGCGCCGGGAGTCGTAGGCGATGCCCGCCACCGGGGTCGCGCCGGGTCCTTCCCCCGTCAGGGAGAGGCCCGAAGGGTAGCGGCTATCGAGTTCAGCGAGTCGCATGCGTTGCCTCCGCGTGGGCGACCGAAGTGGGTTTCTCCGAAAGGGCTTCCCCTTCGGTGTTGGGCACCACTCCGAGCACCCTGAGGGTGTCGGCGGCCACCGCCTTGAAGAGCGGGGACGCGGTTTGGCTGGCGTAGTGGGCGCTCTGAGGGCTGTCCAAGAGGGCGAGAACCACGATCCGGGGCTTCTCGGCAGGGACGAACCCGATGAACGACGACATGACGTCGCTGGAGTAGCCTCCGCCGGACTCCTTGGCTTTGTTGGCAGTCCCGGTTTTGCCGGCCACATTATACCCTGGAATTCGCGCGGATGCTCCGGTGCCCTGGTCCACGACGTCCTGCATCATGGTCAGCATCTTGCGCGCCGTTTCCGGCGAGACGGCCTGGCGGGGGGGCGCCGGCGGGAACTCCTGGATGATCTCCCCCTTCGGGGAGACGATTCGCTGAATCAGCCGCGGCGCGTGGTAGGCCCCGTCATTGGCGAGCGCGGCGGCGGCCGTCAGGATTTGCAGAGGGGTGACCGAGAGCGAATAGCCGTACGACAGGGATGCCTGGGTGATCTGCTTCCAGGGCAGCTTGGGAACGCGGCCGCGTCCCTCGCCCTTGATCCCCGAGTCGGTGTCGCGAGCGAAGCCGAAGCGCAAGAGCGAGTCCCGGTGCTCCTCGTCGGTCATGCGCTGGGCAATCAAGATGGAGCCCACGTTCGAGGAGACTTCGAGGATCTCCGCAGGAGTCAGCTGGCGCACGCCCGGAGGGGCACCGTGGTCGGAGATGGTGTGCTTGCCGATCGTCATGGTGGAGGCGCAGGCGAAGCGCTCGTGGGGCCGGATTCGGTTAAGTTCGAGGGCCGCGGCGATCGTGAACATCTTCATCGTCGAGCCGGGCTCGTACGTGTCCTTGGCCGCCCAGTTCTTGATGGTTTGCCAGTCGGCATCCTTGTAGCGGTTGGGATCGTAGGTGGGGTGGGTGGCGAAGGCCAGGAGATCCCCGTTCGACGGGTCCATGACCAGCACGGCTCCGCGCTTGGCCTTGAGTTTTTCGATTGACAAGGCGAGTTCGCGCTCGGCGATGTGCTGGATCCGCTCGTCCATGGTCAGGACGACCTTGGCACCGTCCGTCAGGACACTCTCCAGAGGCGATCCGGCGTTCTCGCGAAGCAGCTCGCGGCCGCGGGCGTCGACCTGGATGTAGAGTTTCTCGGAATCGCCCCGAAGGACATCCTCGAAGTCGTGTTCGATGCCGGCCAGGCCTTGGTTATCGATGCCGACGAAGCCGATCAGGTTCGCGGCCAGCGAGTCCTTGGGGTAGACGCGCTTCTTCTCGCGAAGCACGCCGATGCCCGAGATCTTGAGTTTGCGGACGTTCTCGGCAATGGTCGCCTCGTCGAACTGGCGGGAAATCCAGCGCCAATGGCTTCCCGAGAGCTTGCGCTGGAGCTCGGGAACCGGTAGGCCGAGGACGGGAGCGAGTTTGACGGCGATTTCGCCCGGGGGTTCCTGAAACTCGGAGGGCTGGGCGTAGACGGAAAAGGAATTGACGGAGACGGCCAGCTCTTGGCCTTCGCGATCGACGATTTCGCCCCGAACCGTGCCCAAGTCGATGGCCCGGGTTCGCTGGTCGCGGGCTTGGGCTGCCAGCTTGGGGGCGTCCCAGACCTGGAGGACGGCGAGCCGGCCGGCGAGGATCGTGGCCCCGAGGCAAAGCGCGGCGTAGATCCAGCCGCTTCGCGAACGAATGGTTTGGGCGCGCCCCATTTAGTAGCCCTCAGGTGCTCCGAAGGGGGCGCGAGCCACCCGGGTCTTGACGTCCATGGGAGGCGCGGGTGCGATGTACAGCGCGGCCTTGGGGCGAACCATGCCGAGGGCCTTGGCGCTCTGCTCGATCTGATCGAGGGACTGCACGCGGGCGAGCTCGGTGCGCAGGCGAACGAGGTCTTGGCGGCGATCGCGGATATGGCTTTGCAGGCGGGTGAGGCCGGCTTCCTGGATGACCGTGAGGGTGTAGAGGCCGACGTTGGCGGCCAGAAGGGCGATGAGGACGGCCTCGATGCCGAGCTTGCGCTTCTTGGGTTTGGGTTCGAGGACCTTCCACTGCTCGCGGTCATCGAGGGGGACGGTGGGAGGAGAGATCAGGCGGTTGTTGGGCGAGAGTTGAGGAAGGGCCAGCGGCAGGGTTTCAGCCCGCCGGACCAGGGCGTTTTCCTTCTTGATGGGCTCTGCCATTGCTCTCCCCTCGACCCTCGTTCGCGACGGCAAGCCGTCTCGGCAAGGGGCTTGCGCCGCCTAAATGCGTTCCGCCACCCGTAGCTTGGCCGAGCGTGACCGGGGGTTGGCCCGGACCTCGTCCTCCGAAGCCTCGACGGGCTTCGACGTGATGACCTTGACTTGGGGCACCGTCCCGCAGACGCAGATGGGCAGCTTCGGCGGGCAGACGCAAGTCTTGGCCATATCCCGGAAGACGGTCTTGACGATCCGATCTTCCAGCGAGTGGAAGCTGATGACGGCGAGCCGTCCGCCGGGGGCGAGCTTGGAGATCGCCGCCGGAAGGACCTGCGTGAGCACGTCGAGCTCCCGGTTCACCGCGATCCTGAGGGCCTGGAAGGTCCGGGTCGCGGGGTGGATGCCCCCCGCCTTGTAGGCTGGGATCACCCGCTCGATGACGTCGGCCAGCTCCCGGGTGGTCCGGAAGGGCTGGTCGGTCCGGCGCTTGAGGATGGCTCGCGCGATGGCTCGCGATTGCCGCTCCTCTCCGTACCGGAACAGGATGTCGACCAGTTCCCGCTCGGGGAGGCCGTTCACGAGGTCGGCCGCGCTGGGACCTTCGTCTCCCATCCGCATGTCGAGGGGACCCTCGTGGCGGAAGCTGAAGCCGCGCTCGGCGGTGTCCAGCTGATGGGAAGAGACGCCCAGGTCGAGAAGGATTCCGGTCAACGGGGGCAGATCCCACTCGGGAAGCACGTCGGCGAAATTGCCCCGGCGCAACTCGAAGTTGGATCCCAGCCGCGAGAGGCGCTCCTCGGCGACCGCGAGGGCCGCGGGATCCTGGTCGATCCCATAGAGGAAACCCTCCGGCCCGACTCTTTCGAGCAGGGCGGCGGCATGGCCGGCACCTCCCACGGTTCCATCCAGGAACCTCCCGCCGGGAGCGGGATGAAGGAGGTCGAGAACCTCCTCCAGGAGCACGGAAACGTGATGGAAACCGGCGTCTTTCACCGTACGCTCTCCCTTGGTCAGGGTCTGTGACCCTCGCCACACGCTGGGCCCTGAAAGCCCCTCGCAATCGGGTTTCTTGCCTGCGCCGATCGCGGAAAGCGGCGTGTGGCAAGCGATTTGCGCGAGGCGACAGGTCCAGACAAGCTGGCCGTTCATGAAAAGTGGGGGGCATCCTGCGGGATGCCCCCCGGTCAGTGGGCCTGTAAGCCGAGTTCTGTCCCCCCGCAGCGGGGGTGATCATCTCTCTGGGACGCCGATTACTCGACGCCTCATGCGACCTTACCCGGGGAATCGGCGGGCCGCGTCATCTTCCCCTGTTTGGTCTTGCTCCGGACGGGGTTTACCTAGCCAGCCGGTCACCCGACTGCTGGTGGGCTCTTACCCCACCTTTGCACCCTTACCCGACACCAATTGCATCCCTGCTGGGTTCCGTTTACCGTCGCGTTCCGCAATCGTATCCTGCCTCATTCCGGGACCGCGGGCGGTCCCAGGGCGGCGTGCGCTTTGGGTCGCGTGGCGGATTGAAGCTGCGAGTTTTCCCTGCCGGTGGGTTTCGACTGGGTCTCCCGTTGCGTGGAGGCTGCAGGTGTGTCGGGCGGTATCTTTCTGTGGCACTATCCTCGGGGTTTCCCCCACTGGGCGTTACCCAGCGTCCTGCCCTGGGGAGCTCGGACTTTCCTCAGGGACCCAAAGTCCCCGCGATCACCCGTCCCACTGACTCGGGCATTTTATCGCCTCGTCATGCGCCCGTCAAGGAACGATTCCCGGCGCTCCCCGGGGCGGGCACGGTCTTTGGCGTGGCTTCAGAACCGCGCCGATAGCCTGAAAGCTCGTCGCAGGCTCTAACGGCGGCGCGCCCAGCCCTTCATCCGCTCCAGGAGACCCATTCGGGCGATCATCTGAAATTCGCCTTGCCCCCTCAAGCTATGCGACACCTTGAGGAGGGCCAGCAATCCCAGCTTCGCTTCTTGAGCCTTTTGCATCGTGATCTCCTTGCCTGTCGTGAACGGCCTGTCGTGAACGCACCGGTGGGCGTGCCACCGGTCGGGTAGCCGAGGGAGCCGGGGCGTGAGGCATGCCACAAGGGCAAATCCTTATGGCACCCATGAGGGCGCCCATCCATCCGTCCGAGAGTGCAGGCCCTCGCTTGGATGGATAAAATTCTTAATAATGGTTCATATACTAACATGGCGCCATTGGCTTGCCAATCTCTCTACCCCAATCATCGAGGGCCTGCCAGTCCTACGTCGCCTCGTCCAGCCGGTCGTCCAGCCGGAGCGAGGGATAGGAGGTGTCGTCGCATGCCAATCGACAAATCGAACGCTTGACAGAACGATTGTTCGATACTACCATACGTTTGTATGGTTTAGCTATCGCGCCCGGCCAAACCGGTCGTGGAGCGGGTTTTCCCCAGGAGGTTGGTTTGCACGACTTGACCCCTCGCCAGCAGCAAGTGCTGGAGATCGTGGCCGCGCATTTCAAGGATCATGGTCGGGCCCCGACCGTCCGCGAGATCGCCACGGCCATGGGGGTCAAGGCGGTCGGCACTATTCAGGACCACCTCAAGGCCCTCGTCCAGAAGGGCTACCTGGAGCGGGACCCGGGCTTGAGCCGGGGGCTGCGCCTGACGGAGAGCGCCCCCTCCGCGGAGCGGGTGCCGATTGTCGGGAGGATTGCGGCCGGTCGCCCTATCGAGGCCGTGTCGGACCTCGAGTACCTGGACGTCGTCCAGGATCTTCAGCTCGAAGGGGCGTACCTCTTGAGGGTCAAGGGCGAGTCCATGATCGAGGATCATATCGCCGACGGCGACTACGTGGTGGTCCAGCCCCAGACGCATGCGCGTGACGGGCAGATCGTGGTCGCTCTCCTGCCCGAGGGAGAGGCGACGCTCAAGCGCTACTACCGGGAGGCGGACCATATCCGCCTTCAGCCTGCCAACCACACCATGGAGCCCATCCGGGTCCGTGAGGTCGCCATTCAGGGGCGGGTGGTGGCGGTCATTCGCCGGGTTCACTGAGAGCGCCTGACGAAACCCTGCCCCAGCGCCGCTGCGCCAAAGGCTCTAATACGGTGGGTTTTGTTAGATGCTCTAAGGCGTTCGTCTGGGTACGCCGCAAAAGGAGGTCGTGATGATTCGTTTGCATCAACCGGTCAAAGCCCCGCGCCTGCGTCTTCTTAAGGGCGGGCGGAGGACCTGGCTTCAGCGCTTCTGGGACGTCGAGGAGCTCTTCGAACTCAAGCTCACCCTGCTCGTCCTCGTCTCCCTCATGGGAGCCACCCTGGGAGCCTAGCGCTCACTCCTGGACGTGCGCCGATTCGTCGATTTCGCTCAGTTGAGGCAGGCTGAACCAGAAGGTGCTTCCCTTCCCAAGTTGGCTCGTCACTCCGATGCGTCCGCCATGCGCCTCGATCAGCGCCTTGGCGATCGAAAGCCCCAGCCCCGCTCCCCCGTGCTCACGGGTCATGCTGGGATCCACCTGAAAGAACTTCTGAAACAAGCGTCCGAGATGCTCCTCGGAGATGCCGATGCCGGTGTCTCGCACCTCCACGCGCACTCCGTCGCGCTCGCTCCGCAGCGCGATCGTCACCTCGCCTCCTGCCGGCGTGAACTTGATGGCATTGCCCAGCAGGTTCAGGATCACCTGGCCGATCCGGCTCGGATCCATCGGCACGCGCAGGGGCTCCGAGGGAACCTCCGTTCGTAAGGTCACTTGCGCGTCGTGGGCCTGCGGCTGCACGAAGGCCAGCTCCTCTTGCACCAGCAAGCCGAGATCGGCTTCCCGGGCGACCAGTTTGAACGATCCGGCTTCCAGCCGTGCGAAATCGAGCATGTCGTCGACGATCCGCTGGAGGCGCTTCGCTCCCTCTTGAATCTGGGTGACGAAGCCTCGCTGATCCGCGCTAAGCGGCCCGCCGACTTCGTCCTCGAGGAATTCGGCATAGCCCGTGATCGACGTCAGGGGCGTGCGAAGCTCGTGAGAGGCTGAATTGATGAAGTCTCCCTTCAGCCGGTCGAGTTCCCGTAGGGTCTCGATCTGCTCCTGCTGCAGCCGCTCGTTCTCGACCCGGGCCGAAACCTCCATCGCGAAGAGCAGCACTCCCTTGACCGTCTGGTCTTCCTCGAAGATCGGCACCACCGTCCCGTCGATATAGATCTGTCGTGGCCCCAGCTCCAAGGGATAACCGCTGAACCGGACGGCTTCGCCTCGCTCCAGCACCGCCTCGAAGCGCGCATGATCCGCAGCCAGAGCCGGGAAGATTTCGAAGACCGAGCGGTTGATCAGCCGCTCGGGACCCATGCCCGTGATGCGAATATGCTCCGCGTTGGTCCAACGCACGACCAGCGAGCGGTCCAGGTAGACGATTCCCACCGGCATCGATGCGATGATGTGATCGATCAGCGCCTTCTCGCTCGTCAACTCGCGGTTGCGCTGGGCGATCTCGGCTTCGATGCGCAGGCTATGGTCTTGAAGCGCCGCGTACGCCTGCTCCAGGGCTCTGGTACGCAGGGCGGTCTCGGTTTCGGAGCGCAGACGCATGAGCTCGGCGGCAGCGGGCTTGGCGACCAGGTTCAACAGTGATTCCACCGCCTCGGGGAAGGCGAAGGGCTCGCGATGCATGACCGCGATGATCCCGCCCGGTCGGCCCGATGCGTCGCAAAGCGCAATCCCTCCGTAGGCCTCGGCCTGCAGCGTCACCAGCGCGTCGCCCTCGGGGAACTGCTCCTGAAGCCCTTGGCTCAGGAAGTAGCTGCCTTGCGTGACGGCCAGAGCGCACGGAGAGCCATGAAGCGGGTAGCTGAAGTTCTCGAGGTTTTGGCCGAAGGCGTAGTACGTCAGCGTCCGGGCATGCTCGGGATCGCTCAGGTCGGCAATCAAGACGTAGTCGACTCCCAGCGCCTTGGCGATCGCCTGGCTGAGCAAGTTGAAAAAGGCCTTCTCAGTCGAGCTGAGGAGGCTTTTGGCGAAGGAGCGAAGCGTGGCTTCGAAGCTTTGCAGCACCCAGTGCTGCGGAGGAGCGAGTCTGACTTCGAGCTCCTGGTTACGGCGCTCGAGCCGGAGAATCGCTTCCTCGGCGGCTTGAAGTTCGCGGCGGAGGCGGAGAAGCTCGTCGGCCTCCGTTTCCGGGATCAGTTCTCGGTTGATCATGCCAGCCTTGCCTAAGAGTGCCTGCGCTGTAGAGGATGATGCTAGTACAATCGCTAGTTTACCGGACAAGTCTTTGGAGGTCTAGGCAGTCTTTCTCCGGGCTTTGTCAAGCCGTTTTCCGAGCCGAGGCCGCCCCGCTTCCGGTTGACGCGAACGCCTGCAGCCCGTTGAATAGAGGGGTCGTTTCGCTGGAAAGGCCCGTCATGAACGTACTCAGCTCTCTCATGGTTTCCTCCGTCTTCTTGCGCTGCCCCGCTTGCGCCAAGAGCCCCATTTTCGACGGGTTCTTCAAGATCCATCCCGAATGCGGGACCTGCGGTCAGACCTTCACCATGAAGGCCGGCGAGTTCACGGGGGGTGCCTACATGAACTACGGCGTCACGGCCATCCTCGCGACCGCGGCCTACTTCGTGCTCGAGGCCACCATGGACCTCTCGGTCGTGGCGCTCACTACGATCCTCGTGATCTTCGGAGCAATTTTCCCCTTCCTCTTCCTGCGCAACTCGCGGGCCTTCTTCATGGCCTTGCTCTACGTCACCGGCGCCCTCAAAGACGATCGGGCGGAGGGGCAATGATGGATCGCGACCTGCTGGGACGGGGACTCGCGGCCATGGAGGCCTGGCGCGGGCAATGGCCCCCCTTCGCATCGGCCCCCGAGCTCGCGGTCGCGCCCGACGCATTGCAAGCGACGCTCGATGAGCTCGCCGAGCGCCTTCGCGATAATTACCCCTTCTTTCATCCTCAGTACGCGGGACAGATGCTGAAGCCGCCCCATCCGGTGGCGATGATGGCCTACATGATGGCCATGACGCTCAACCCTAACAACCACGCGCTCGATGGGGGACCGGCGACCGCGGCCTTGGAGCGCGAGGCGATCGCCCAACTCGCGGCCATGTTCGGCTATGACGCCCCCCTGGCCCATCTCACCAGCTCGGGGACCATCGCCAACCTCGAAGCCCTCTGGATCGCGCGCTCGCTACATCCAGACAAAGGCATCGCCTATTCCCGCCAAGCCCACTACACCCATTCCCGCATGAGCGAGGTCCTGGGCATCAAAGCCTTTGCCGTGGACGTCGATTCGGCGGGGCGGATGGATCTCACGCACCTCGAGCGCCTTCTCGAAACCGAGGCCATCGGGACGGTGGTCGCGACCGCCGGCACCACCGGCCTGGGCGCGGTCGATCCCATCGACCGCCTGGTGACGATGGGGCGCGAACGGGGCTTTCGCATCCACGTTGACGCCGCTTACGGGGGCTTCTATCGCCTCCTGGCCGATAGCGCGCTCTCTCCGTCGGCCGGCCAGGCGTTTTCGGCGATCGCCCAAGCGGATTCCGTGGTGGTGGACCCGCACAAGCACGGGCTTCAGCCGTACGGTTGTGGGGCAGTCTTGTTCCGGGACGCGTCGGTGGGGCGCTTCTACAAGCATGACTCGCCCTACACCTACTTCACCTCCGCGGAGCTTCACTTGGGCGAGATCAGCCTGGAATGCTCGCGGGCGGGAGCGGCGGCGGCGGCCTTCTGGGCCACCTTGCGCTGCTTCCCCTTGTCGGCCAATGAGGGCATGGGACCGATCCTACAGGCGACACGCCGCGCCGCCCTCGACTGGGCCGCGCGCATCGAGGAGAGCCCTCGACTTCACCTGGTGATGCCTCCCGAACTCGACATCCTGGCCTTCTTCCCAGTGGGTGAAGGCTCGGATCCCCTGACCGCTTCTGCCGTCACCCGCGAGACCGAGCGGGTCTTCGAGGCCCTGATGGAGGATCCCACCGAGCCGCTCTACCTCGCCAAGCTGGTCTTGCCCAGGGCGCTCGTTGAGCCGCGAGCCCCACAGCTCCACTGGGATCAGGACCAGGTCACGGTCCTGCGCTCCTGCCTGATGAAGCCCGAGCATGCGGCGGTCGTGCCTTGGCTGCATGCCCGCCTCGAACGCGAGGTCGGCGCCAGCTAGCAGGACGCCTGCTAGCTGGACGCTCGCGAGCCGGGATCGCGATCCCGGCCGGCTTCCTGTTGCTGGAGCTGATCCTTCTTCTCGAGGCGGTACTCGATGGCGGCACGCCGGTTTTCGGGGGCGAAGAGATGCTCCGAGCCGAGCAGCACGCCGCCGAGGATCGAGGCCCCGGCGTCGCGCTTCTTGTAGACGCTCGTCCAGCCGAGCTTGTCCGTGACGTTCAAGAGCAGGAAGGCTCCGACGATGAGCCCGATGACGAGGAACGGATAGAAGGCGAGCATGCTAGCCTCCGTTCGCCGTTACCGGCGCTTGCTTCGCGAACCGGTAGGAAGCCAGGGCGGCGACTGCGAGGGGGAGGAAGCCGAGTACGACGACGGGCAGGATGGAAAGCGCGAAGATCACGCCATTGGGATTGGGTCGTTGGGCCAGACTCACGAGCACCGGGCTGGCGAGAATGAGCCCGAGGCCTTCCGCCATATACAGGATTCCCAGCAGCCGGTTGGTGCGTCGCGCCACGATTTCGTGGCTTCGCGTCCAACGGTTGTGGAGTCCCCAGAAGCCGTTGCTCGCGCTCTTGGCGATGAAGTTGCCCATTCCCAAGAGAAAGAGGCCCGTGGGGAGCATGTGCATGGGGGTCATCGCGAAGGCGCCCGCCGAGGCCGCCGACAGAGTGTTGTAGTTACCGATGCAGCCCACGGCCAGGAAAATCTGGGTGATGGGCCCCCAGGCGCCCCCGCTGCGCCGCTCATGGGCGGCGAATCGCGGATCCCACTTGAGGGCCGCGCCGATGCAAAGCAGCAGCACAGCCATGACCATGGGCAATCGGAAGGCCACGACCCAGGGGGGAGCTTCGGAAAGAACCGAGCCATCGATCCAGAAGCCGGCGGGTGTCGGGTTGGGAAGCTTGCCGCTCAGGAGGAATCCCAGGCTGATGGCGGCGTTGAGGCCGAGCAGACCGAGCGGCAGCGCGAGCTTCGATAGGTCAGGCTTCATGAGGCGCTCCTTTCTGGGAGGCGGCGGCGCTTGCCGGGGCGGAGAAGAGCTCGAACATGGCGGCGGCGACTTCTTCGAAGACCGAGAGGTTGAGCGAATAGATGAGGAATTGCCCCTCCTTCTCGCAGGTGACAAGCTCGGCGGCCTTGAGCAAATTCAAGTGATGGGAGATCGAGGGCTTGGACATGTCGAAGCCCTCGGCGATCTCGCCTGCGTTCAGGGGGCCGGCCTTGAGGCGAGCGAGGATCTGCCTCCGCGTGGGATCGGCCAGGGCCTTGAATACCGACGTTTGGGACATGCGCCCTCCCCTCTTCCGTGTTTCATTTAGACGTTTGGCTAATTATCTACCTACCCGCGCATCCTGGTTTTTAACATGGCCTTGCTCTCCGCGTCGTCATGCCGTATACCGAGCCATGCTCCCCTCGCTTCATCGCTCATCGGAGGATCGTCATGTCGCCTTGGAAGCCTTTCGCTCTCGCCTCACTACTTGTCGCAGGCCTCGCCGTGCCTGCCTCTGCGGCCATCAAACACGAAGTCCTGACCTACCAGCACGGCGGACAGACCTTTCGCGGGAACCTGGTCTACGACGACGCGGTCCTGGGCAAGCGTCCCGGCGTCCTGGTCGTTCCCGAGTGGATGGGCTTGGTGCCGTTGACCCGCCAGAAGGCCGAGGAGGTGGCGAAACTGGGCTACGTTGCGTTGGCGGTCGATATGTACGGTGAGGGTCGGACCGCCAAAGACACTCAGGAGGCGGCTCAACTGGCCGGCGCCTTGCGCCAGAATCGGCCCTTGATGCGGGCTCGGGCTCAGGCGGCTTTGGAGGCCTTGAAGCGCCATGAGCGGGTGGACGGCGATCGCCTGGCCGCGATGGGCTACTGCTTCGGCGGTGGCGTCGCCTTGGAGCTGGCTCGCAGCGGCGCTCCCCTGCGAGGGACGGTCAGCTTCCACGGCAACCTCGATACTCCGACCCCCGCGGATGCCCGAAATATCAAGGGCCAGGTCCTTGTCCTTCACGGGGCCGACGATCCGCTCGTTCCTGCCGAGCAAGTGACCGCCTTCCAGTCGGAGATGCGCAATGCCAAGGTGGACTGGCAGATGAACTCCTACGGCGGAGCGGTCCATTCCTTCACCAACCCCCAAGCGGGAAACGATCCGTCCAAAGGCGTCGCCTACAACGAGAAAGCCGACAAGCGCTCCTGGGAGGCCCTGACGAGTTTTCTCAAGCGCATCTTCTAAGACGGCGAGACCCCCGGGAGGCCTCCCGGGGGTCTCGGTTTTGACGTGCTAGAGGGCGTAAAGGGCTTCGAGCACATCTTGCTGCTTTTTCAGGTTTTCGAGCTTGAATTGCACGAAGGCTTCGAGCCCCGGCATGTCGGAGGTGAGGGTCAATTCGATGTCCCCATCCTCTTCGAACGAGGGGGCTTCGAGTTCGGAGGCGAACTCGCTCATGAGAGCGAGCAGCAGGTGTACCTGCCCGACGTTGAAGCTCTGGGCCTCCACCTTTTTACGGCTCTGGCGGCGGGGCTTGGAGGTCGAAGCGGTCTTGCGACCACGAGAGGGTTTGGAGGGGTTGCTCGAGTTGCAGCTATCCATGACGTCCTTCCCTTCTGATGTCTCAGATCATGTCCACAGGGAGGATTCTAGGACCTTTCAAGGCCCCTTAGAAGGGCCTACAAAGCGCAACAATATTAAGCAAGCAGGCTGTTTTACCCGTCGTTGACTTGTCGTCAGGTTTACATCGGCTGAGGTTCGCATCCCGTGCGAAAGACCCGGATTTCAAACCGGGTTCTGGGCTGGTGGCGCGCCATACCTCGCTTTTCAAAGCATTCTAAAGAAACCTAACCGATTGTTACCCCAAGCTAGCTCTGAGCCAGGCAGCGCGCGGCTTTCCGGAGATCGTCAGAGCGCGTGAGGAGATCCGGGCAGAGCCTCAGCGAGGTGCCGCGGGCGTCGGTGTTGATCCCCTGCGCCTTCAAGCGACGGGCGAGCTCGGGAGCTTCCGGATGCGTAACGACCACGAAGGCTCCGTGATCCTCGCGTCCACCCACGGCGGCAATGCCCTCGGCTTCCAGCAAGGCCACCAGCTCACGCTGCTGGGCCAGCGAATGGGCGCGGATCCGGTCGATCCCCAAAGCCAAAGTGAACTCCTGGCCCGCCCGCGCCTGGTAGAAGGGCAGGATGGGCGGCGTGGACTCCAGGAAGGCATCCCCACCAGGTCCGAAAAGCGGCGGATCATGCCGCTCGTAGCCGAAGGGTTCCCGCTTCGCGAACCAGCCGGTGTCGAGCGGTACCAGGCTTCCGTCCAGGTGGCGCGGGTGCAGATAGAGCCAGCAGGCCCCGGTTCCCCCGCGCAGGTATTTGTACGAGCCCCCGATGGCGAAGTCTGCGTCGAGCTGCGAGACGTCCACCGGAAGCGCGCCCACGGCATGGTAGAGATCCAACAAGACCTTGGCGCCGCGTGCATGGGCCTGGGAGATGAGTCCGTCGAGGCCGGTGAGGACCTGCCCCGAGCCGAACATGACCATCGAGACCACGATCAAGCCAGGTTCGTCGCCCAGCGCCTCCAGCAAGGCCTCGGCATGGAACCGACCTTCGGCATCGGGCTCGACCACCTTCAAGTCAATCCGCCCCTGCTGGGCATAGACCTTCAGGATGAAGTCGATGGAATCAAACTCTCCGCGGGTCGTCACGACCCGGATGCCTAAAGGAAGCGCGTTGAGCAAAGTGCGCAGGCCTTGGCCCGCGCTGGTCTTGGGAGCGATACAATCGGGGCGAGGAGCGCCGATGAGCTGAGCCGTCCGGGTGCGGAAGGCCTGGAGCTCTTTGAGCCAGTCGTCCCAGGCCCCATCGAGGTTCCGGTACCAGGTGTCCATGGCTTCCTGGACGTCGAGGGCGGTCTGGTCAAGGGGGCGGCCCAGCGAGTGGTTGGCCAGGTAGACCTCGTCGCGCGACAGGACCCGCGAGAAGAGCGGGTGGACGTGCGTGACGAGGTCCACCTCACTCAAGGTTTCAGAGGAGGAAAGGCTGGCCTGGAGGGCCTGGAAGATGGGGCGGATCATGGCTGGCCGATTTCCGTGCGGACGTCGAAGAGCTCGGGGAAGAACGTCAGCTCCAGGGCGCGCTTGAGGAAATCGACTCCCGAGGAGCCGCCGGTGCCGCGCTTGAAACCGATGGTGCGCTGGACGGTGCGCATGTGCCGGAAGCGCCAGAGCTGGAATTGATCCTCGATGTCGACGAGCTTCTCGCACATCTCGTAGGCGTCCCAATAGCGATCCGGGGCTTCGTAGATTTGCTTGAAGACGGGAATCAGACCTTCGTTGCGCTCGTAGGGCTGGGACCAGTCCCGATCCAGGCAGGCTTCGGGCACGGCGAAGCCGCGGCGGTGCAGGTAAAGCAGGAACTCATCGTAGAGGCTCGGCGCGTTGAGGACGGCCTCCAGCTCAGCCATCACGGCAGGATCATGCCGGAAGACCTTCAGCGTGGCCGCATTCTTGTTGCCGAGCATGAACTCGATGGCCCGGTACTGAGCCGACTGGAAGCCCGAGGCGGGGCCCAGTGCGCCGCGGAACTGCGCGTATTCGCTGGGGGTGAGCGTGGCGAGCACGGACCACTGGTCGAAGAGCTGTGACTGGATGTTCTTGATCCGCGTGAGGATCTTGAAGCAGGGATCCAGCTGGTCGGCCCGGATGGAGGCGATCGCCCCCTTCAGCTCGTGAAGGATCAGCTTCATCCATAGCTCCGAGGTCTGATGTTGGATGATGAAGAGCATCTCGTCGTGGTGATCGCTCATGGGTCGCTGAGCCGCAAGCAGCTGGTCGAGGCAGAGGTAGCCTCCGTAGCTCATCCGCTCGCTAAGGTCGAGCTCCATGCCGGTTTCGAGGTCGCGACGGTTCATCTTTTCTCACCTTCGAAGGCTGTGGGTGGCGTCTGTAATGGTTTTTGGGCTGTAGCATCAAACCAGAAGCCACTCACCATGTCAATCAAGACGCCCGGTTGACCTGCAACCCCTCGAACCTCTACGATTCAAGAGGAGATTTCGACTCTCCCCCGCCCATGGACCAGGCTTTGGAATCCGGGGGACCACGCGGATCGAGGAGGGATGATGACGGCTATCGGCACGTTGGCCATCGAGGGCTTCCGCCTGAGATACCGGATCGAGGGCGAAGGCCGGCCGGTGCTGCTCGTCGGGAGCGCGCTCTACTATCCTCGGCTCTTCGACCCCGCGCTGACCCGGGACCAGAAGTGGGTCTACGTGGATCACCGGGGCTTCGCCGAGGAGCCGGGTTCGCTGGATCCCGAGGCCCATACCCTCGATCGGGTAGTTGAAGATCTCGAGGTCATGCGCCGTGAGCTGGGGCTCGAGGACGTCATCCTCGTGGGCCATTCGGGGCATGCCTTCATCGCCGTGGAGTACGCGCTCAGATATCCCGAGCATGTTTCGAAGGTGGCCCTGTTCAACACGGCGCCGACGAATACCCCGGAACGCCAGCGCCAGAGCTTCGCCTGCTTCGACGATACTGCGAGTCCCGAACGCAAACGCCATTTCGAGGCGGAGATCGCAAAGCTTGCCGACGATCTGGCGCGCGAGCCTGAGCGACGCTTCGCTCATGTCTGCATCCGTATGGGGGCGCATAGCTTCTACGATTTCACGATCGATGGGGCGCCCCTTTGGGACGGCGTGACCATGACCATGCCGATCATCGACCACCTCTGGGGCGAGGCCTTCGCCCAGCTCGACCTGCGCGAGCGACTTCCACTTTTAGACAAGCCGGTCCTTCTGGGCTTGGGGCGCTACGATTACCTAGTGGGGCCGCTTTCACTGTGGGATGATATCGACATGCAGTGCCCCCACGTCTCGAAGGTGGTTTTCGAAAAAAGCGGTCACACGCCGATGCTGGAGCAGGGTGAAGCGTTCGCCTCCGTCTGGCATGAGTGGCTGGGGCGCGACGCCTGAATCCCGGCTACCCCCTCGACGCCGGAATGCCTCGGCAACATGATCGAGCGCCTGGCGCCTACTCTCAATCAGGCGATGGGACTGAGCCCGATCCCAGACCTTGGCACCCGGCTGCGCGCGCCTTGCAAGGATCGCTTCGCTCCCGGCGAAGGGTAAGTGACGCTGGATGACCGGGGAATCGCCCAGGTGAAGACGTAGGATATGCTTGACCTCAAGGAGCTGCTGGAGGCGGGCGCGCTTCGTTCGGTGATCGAGCGGCGCTACACCTTGGAGCAAGTTCCCGAGGCCCATCGCTACGTCGAGACGGGTCGCAAGAAGGGCAACGTCGTGGTCACGCTGGTGTCGCCCTAGCCCGCGGGATCTCGGTTGACCCTTCCCCCATCGAGGGATACGATCGATCCTTCGCGGGGAGTCGTCGCCAGAGGAGGAAGGGCCGCATGGAGAACGTCGCGGGGCGCAAGCCGAACCGGTTGATTCATGAGAAATCGCCCTACCTTCAGCAGCACGCCTACAATCCGGTCGACTGGTATCCGTGGGGCCAGGAGGCCTTCGAGAAGGCCAAGCGCGAGGACAAGCCCATCTTCCTGAGCGTGGGCTATTCGACTTGCCACTGGTGCCACGTCATGGAGCATGAGTCCTTCGAGGACCCGGAGGTCGCGGAGCTCTTGCGCGAGACGGTGCTCAGCATCAAGGTGGACCGCGAGGAGCGCCCCGACGTCGACAGCCTCTACATGACGGCGGTGCAGGCGATGACCGGTCAGGGCGGCTGGCCGATGACGGTCTTCATGACTCCGGACGGCAAGCCGTTCTTCGCGGGGACGTACTTTCCTCCCGTGGACGCGCATGGTCGACCCAGCTTCAAGCGCTTGATCCGGCTCATCGACAACGCCTGGAAGACCAAGCGAGATGAGATCGAGCGTTCGGGCTCCGAGATCCTGGCCGCCATCCAGGAAGACCAGGGAACCCACGGGCCGGGCACGCTGAGCGTATCGATGGTTGCGCAGGCGGTGGACAGCTTCAAGCGTCAGTTCGACGCCCGCAACGGCGGCTTCGGGCGGGCGCCCAAGTTCCCGCGGCCGATGATTTTTTCGCTGCTGCTGAGGCAAGCCGTCCGCCGCGACGATCGCGAGGCCCTGGAGATGGTCGAATCGACCCTCACGGCCATGGCGCGCGGCGGGATCTACGACCAATTGGGAGGCGGCTTCGCGCGCTACTCGGTCGATCCGTCCTGGCTCGTCCCGCACTTCGAGAAAATGCTCTCCGACAACGCCCTGCTGGCCCGCTCCTACATCGAGGCCTACCAGGTGACGGGCAACCCCGAGCACGAACGCATTGCCCGAGAGACGCTCGACTACGTTCTTCGCGACATGACCCATCCTGAGGGCGGCTTCTACTCGGCGGAGGACGCCGATTCCGAGGGCCGGGAGGGGGCCTACTACATCTGGACTCCCGAGCAGTTCGTCGAGGTGCTCGGCCCGGATGCTCCCTTCGCCATGCGCGCCTTCGGCGTGACGCCCGAGGGGAACTTCGAACACGAAGGCGAAACCGTGCTACACGTCGGAGCCACGCCTGAGGTCCTGGCGATCGCGTTCGACCTCAGTCTCCCCGAGGTGGGCGAGCGCTTGAATCGCGTCCGGCAGCGGCTCTTCGAGGCACGCGCGAAGCGGGTTCGCCCGGGGCTCGACGACAAGGTGCTCACCTCCTGGAACGGCCTGATGATCGGGACCATGGCCTATGCCGCCCGCGCGCTCTCCGAACCGCGCTACCGGGAGGCGGCCGAGCGAGCTGCCCGCTTCGTGCTCGATCGCATGAAGACGCCCGGCGGCCTCCTGCGCCGCTGGCGGGATGGCGAAGCCAAGATCGACGCCTATCTTGACGACTACGCCTTCTTCTCGGGCGGCTTGCTGGATCTCTACGAGGCCACGTTCGATCCCACCTGGGTGAAGGAGGCGCGCGGCTTCATGGCTGAGGCGATCGCCCGCTTCTGGGACGATGAGAACGGGGGATTCTTCTTCTCGAGCCCCGATCAGGACCCGTACCTCAAGGCCCGCACCAAGGACACCACCGACAATGCCATCCCCTCGGGCAATTCGGCGGCAGCCGATGTCTTGCTGAGGCTGGCGGGCCTGACCTGGGAAGAGAACTTCCGATCCAAGGCGGAGGCCACGCTCTCGACCTTTGCATTTGCGCTCGCCAAATTCCCGGCGGCCTATCCGGCGATGCTCGCGACCCTTGACGATTTCCTTACCGGAAACCGGGAGGTCGTGGTGGCGGGGCCCACCGAGGCTCCGGAAACCCAGGCGCTCTTGCGGGTGGCGATGCTGCGGTACTTGCCCGGGGTGGCGATCGCCCACACGGAAGGAGACGGGGCGGGACTCGCGGTCCTGGAAGGGCGAAAGCCGCTCGATGGGAAGCCCGCCGCCTATGTCTGCCAGCGGTTTACGTGCCAGCGACCGGTGACCACTCCCTTGGACCTATCGAAAGCCCTGGAACTCTAGCCAAGCCGCTTAGAGCCCGTCCCAGAGCTCAGCGAAGAAACGTGTGCGGTCGAAGCCTTCCGGTTTCAGGCCGTGCTCGGTTGCCGCATCGAACTCGCGGTTTCGCCGAGAGATTTGGGTGGAGAGCCGCTGAATCGCCGGTTGGAGGGCTTGGTCGATCACGTCCTGGACGGCCTCGGGGGTCAGCGTGCCGCTCGGGCCGAGAGGCTTGTAGAGGACCCGGTTGCGGTGGGCGATCGCCTCGAACTGCTCCTTGAGCCGCGAATCGCTGGTGATCCCCACGTGTCCGTCCTCATGGGCCTGCAGCTGGTCCATGAACTGCTTCCAGCGGGCCGCTTCGCGGGCCGGTAGCCGAACGCCGGGGGCCAAGGTCGGCAGGGTGATTTCATGCGACCAGTCGACGGAGAACTCGGTGAGCCGGATGATGGCAAGCCCGTCCTCGACCTTGTAGTCGAAGCGGTACTGCGTGCGGTAGGAATAGCGCGTCAGGCCCGGGAATCGGCGTCCGTCGGAATCCTCGGGGCCTTGGGCGCGGCACGCTTCGAGCAGATCCTCGAAGCGCTGGCCGCTGACCGGGTAGGTGCGCATCCGGGGAGGGGGTAGGCTGTAAACCAGGTTCGGCGTGCTCGCAAGCGCGGCCGTCAGGGTCCATGCGGCAAGAACCGCCATCCTCGCGTCTCCTCGAATCGGGCTCTAGGCTTCCTATACCCTGAAAACCGCGGCCCACCCCGGAGGGTGGGCCGCTTCGCGTGTCGCTTGGAGTTCGCTCGAACGTTACTGCAGAGGGGCCGGAGCCTGAGGCTGGGTGTTGGTTTGCACCTGGGGGGTGAAGGCCTGCAGGGCGGCGACCATTTGCTTCTCGGCTCCCCCGAAGAGGCCGAAGAGGTTGAAGCCGCTGTTGAGCTTGCTGATCATCGACTGGCGGGCCTGGGGCGAGAGCACGTTCATCCACGCCGAGGAGACTCCGAAGCCCATGGTCTCCATGAGCATCTTGATGTCATCCTTGGTCATCGCGCCGACGACCGCATCGAACGCCGCCTGATCGTACTGGCGGTACTGCATCAGCGAGGGGCTGAACATCGCCTTGAGGGCCGCACCCTTGGCCGCCTGGTCGAGATCCTCGAACATGCGCTTGATGCCCTTGCCGGAACCGCCGTAGAGGCTGTCGAGTTCGTTGAGCACGTAGTCCGTCTGCTCGGTCTGGCTGGCCATGCCGAGGATGTTGACGATGGCGGCGCGATCGCCGGCATCCGTCCGGCCTTCGACCAGCAAGTGGACCATGGCCGCCTTCTGGCGCGGGATCGAGTCGTAGAGCAGCTCGGGGCGGCTGGCGAGCATGTCGCGAACCGAGTCGGCATTCGCGCGCTGGAGGAAGGCATCGATCTCCTTGACCGCCTGCTCGTTCACTTTTTGGCCGTTGGCATTCGGGTTCGCGGCGTCAGGAGTGCCCTGGGCGGCGCTATTTCCGCCCGGGGTGTTGCCCTGCGCCGACGGGTTGCTTCCGTTCGCTCCGGGCGGGGTCTTGTCGCCCATGATCTTGTCGAGGTAATCCGGCGAGGACCAGACCTGGGTGTAGGTCTGACGCGGAATCTCGGGAGGCGTGCTGGGCGCCGCGGGAGCGGCCGCCGCCGCCTGAGGCATGTTCATGACCTGGGGAGCGTAGACGCCGGGCTGCCCCATGGCTGCCATCTGAGGCGAGACGGTTCCGGCGACCGGATAACCGGCCGGTGCCGGATAGCCTGCCTGACCGGGAATACCTGCTTGCACGGGGATACCTGCCTGCGGCGGGTACGCCATGGGGTTCTGCATGACCGGCGCGCCTGCGGCGGCATAAACCGGCTGGCCGGGAACAGCCGTGGGGACCTGCACTCCAGCGTTGATGGGCTGAGCCGTCACCCCTGCGACGGTGCCGCCGGCCGCCACCGGGGTGCCGGACGCCGCGTAGGCCTGTTGGAGCGTGAAGCCCATGATCTCGAGCTGGGCGGCCAACGTGTCGCGCTCGGTCCCTTGCGGCATGTACGCGATGGCGTAAGCCGCATCCTGGTAAGCCGTGGTCATGGCCAGCATGTCGTTGCGGGTCGTGGCCTCGTTGAAGCGGGCGCTCGCGCTTTCGAAGGCTTGGACCGGGTTGGCGGGAGCCGTCGGTTGCGGCTGCGCGACCCCTGCGACGCCCGGCATCGCGCCGACCGGCAATGCGCTCATCGAGGTGTTTTGGGTCTGGGTAGCCCCCGACTTGGCGGCCATGTACTCCTCGCGAGTGACTTTGCCGTCCTGGTTGGTGTCGAAGGCACGCGTCGCGGGATCGAGCTCATTGCCCGAGAGGTAACCGTCCTGGTTCTGGTCGCGGGCGGCGTAGTCCTGGTCGTAGACTCCATTCATCACCTGAGCGCGCTTGGCGTCGAGGTACTCCTGCTCGGTGACTTCGAAGTCGCCGTTGGCGTCGAAGCTACGGAACTGATTGGCTTCGGAGCCCGAGAGCCAGCCGTCCTGGTTCGCGTCGGCCTGCTTGAACTCCTTCTTCCATTCGACTTCGCGCTCGGCCATCTGGCCCATCTCCCACTCTTCGCGGGTGACGCGCTGGTTACCGTCGGCATCGAAGCTCTTGGCCTTGGCATCGAGCTCGTTGCCCGAGAGGTAGCCGTCCTGGTTGGTGTCGCGCTCGGTGAAGCTGGGTTCCTTGGCAGCAGTAGTAGCGGCGTCGGCGGGAGCGGCGTCGGCTCCCTCGGCGCGCGCCAGAGCGATGGACGAGGCGTTGACCCCCATGTCGGTGAGGGCGTACTCCATCATCTCGAGCCGCTCGCGGGCTTCCTCCTTGGAGGCGCTCGAAGTCATGCCGCGAACGGAGTCGTAGGCCGCGCTGAAGTGGCGGATCGCGTTCTCGCGCGATTCGCTCTGGAGGGTTTTGCGTTCGGAGGCTGGCTTGCTCTCGGCGTCGTAGTAGGCCTGGACGGCCTGGTTGAAGTTCTCGCTTGCCGATTCGAAGGCTTCCTGGGTATTCGCCGTCGTGGCGGGCGCGCCGGCTTCCGCCGGGTAGACCGCCCGGATTTCGCGCTCGAGGCGGCCGACCTTGTCTTCGTACTGCTTGCGGTCCGCATCGCCAGCCGGGATCAGCTTGAGCATCTCCTTCGCCTGCGACAGCGCTTGCTCGGACATCTCGCGGCCCTTGGCCCAGGTGGCGGGGGTGAGCTTGGCGTCGTCGATGGCGCCCTTGGCGGCTGCCACGACCTTCCCGTTGGCCGTGGTCGTGGCCGGGGTCGGAGTCGACGCGGCCGAGGCGGAGGAAGTGGTCGTGGAGGAAGCCGCAGGCGTCGACTTGGACGAGGCGGGGGGCGTCGTGGATTCCGTACGCAGCCGGATCACGTCACCGGGGTAGATCCAGTGACCGTCCGCGGCCCGCTTGCGGCCCTGGGCATCCTTGCCTTCCTTGAAGAGTTCAGGGTTCAGCTCTTTGAGCTTGTCGTACGAGACCTGATACTTGGCGACCAGGTTGCCCAGAGTGTCCCCGGACTTGATCTTGACGGTCTCGGGAACTCCGGCATAGGAGTCATTCGACATACGAGGCTGCGTGGCCGTCTCGGGAGCCGCCGCCGGGGCTGCTGCCGCCTGAGGTGCCGGGGTGTTGGCCGCAGCAGTAATGGCTGCTGCCGCAGGGTTTACGGGCCGGGTTCCACCGGCATCCGCCACTTGCACCATCGGTCGGCTCCTTTCGGGACGGGACACTTCGAGATCATCTTCTATATACCTACCCAGCGGCCAGGTCTTGCGCCATTTAAATTGGGTTTAATTTTCCTTTGACACTCTGAAAGCCATTATGCTACGATAAGCCTTGTTCCAAGCCCGATTCGTCTAGAGGCCTAGGACGCCGCCCTCTCACGGCGGTAACACGGGTTCGAATCCCGTATCGGGTACTCCAAAGGATGACTGCTCAGATCTGATTGATCTGGGCAGTTTCCTTTTTCGGTCATCGAGGCCGCGGAGGCAATCAGATCAAAGGGTTGCCGGTAGTCGGGCGTGATCTCTCCGTCGTCCAGGACGCAGTTCGAACAGATAAAATTCAGCCGCCGCCGCTTTTCGGCGGGCGATCGCCGAGAATACGATGAATAGGCGTTTTGGGCGAGTTCTAACAGCTTGACGCCGTACTCCAGATACTTGCGGTCGGCCGTCTGGTGGGCGGCGATCTTCGAGCGGACGTCGTCGAGTTCCGCCTCGAACTTGGCCTTGAGTTCGAGGTAGGTATCCTGCCCCACCTCGCCGTCCAGCTTGTCGAGGTAGAGCTTGCTCAGCCGGTTCCGGAGCTTCTCCTCCTGCGCGGCGAGGTTGGCGATCGCCTTGGCAACGTATTCCTGCTCGTCCTCGAAGCTGGACTTCAGTCCGACCTTCAGCGTCACGAACACCCGGTCGTCCATCTTGAGCGCCGCGACGATCCTGGACAGCTTCTCGTCGATGACCTCCTCACGGATGTTCTTGGACTTGTTGTGGCAGGGGCCACGGTTGCCCGTGCAGCGGTAGTAGGTATAACGCTCCTTCTTGCGCTCGGCGGTGATGGCGCAGCCGCAGTTGCCGCAGACGAGCAGGCCAGTGAACGCGAACTCCCGATTCTGGAACACCCCGCCTGCCCGGCCATGCTTGATGGCCTGGATTTGGTTCCAGAGCTCCTTGGTGATTAGCGGCGTGTGTTTCCCCTCGTACTCTTTGCCTGCCCAGCGGAAGTTCCCCATGTAGAAGGGGTTATCCAGCATGCGGTCAAGGGCGCTCGTGCCGAGTGGCTGCTTACTGCGGAAGCTGTTCGTCAGCCCGGCTTCCTTGGCGACCTTGCGCAGGTCGGCGAGGGAGTACTCCCCGGTGGCGTAGAGGTCGAAGAGACGTCGAACGATTGGAGCCCGGTCAGGGTCGAGGTCGATGAGACGAGTGGTGGGGTTGTTGAGGTAGCCCACTGGCGCAGCCTGAGGGTAGTGGCCTTGAAGTGCCTTCTCGCTCATGCCCTTCTTGACCTCCTCGCTGAGGTTGTCGATGAAGTTCTTGGCCATGAGCACGCGGATGCCGTGCATGAACTTATCCTGCGAGCGCGCGTCCTTCGTGAGGACGCTTCCCTCCTTGAAGAAATGCACCTCATGCCCCTTCTCGTTGATGATGTCGTCGACATCCACATGATCAGGAGTTTTTCCCGCTCGGTCGAATGATCGTGCGGTCTCCATTTCAGGTCATCCCCAGGGCTGAGTGCAGGGTGGCATGCGGGTTTGAGCGTGTTCGCCAGAGTAGCTTCGCCGAAGCCCAGTTGGTACCGAAATCCTGGTGGGTAGCGACGGCGTTGTAGGTGTACCAGAGCAGGT
>RCUQ01000187.1_pt1 | contig 40443 bp, 36 predicted proteins | sample 2166351 | NCBI WGS metagenome assembly RCUQ01 (sample SAMN09932597, study PRJNA488358) | compost metagenome | feature: garden; material: soil; isolation source: compost soil in acetonitrile-enriched culture | place: Germany: Experimental Botanical Garden Goettingen | collected 2016-01-27
TCTGGAGGATATCCATGAAATTGAGTCGTATTGCACTTGCTATGCTTGTCGCTGCACCTTTAGCTGCTGCTAATGCTGGCGTAACTGTTACCCCTTTATTGGTAGGTTATACTTGGCAGGATAGTCAGCATAACAACGATAAATTAACAGATCATGCTGAATTACAAGATGATTTGTTCGTTGGTGCTGCACTGGGTGTTGAATTAACTCCTTGGTTAGGTTTCGAAGCTGAATATAACCAAGTTAAAGGTGATCTTGATGGTACTGGCGTAGCTGGTGCTGAATATAAACAAAAAACTATTGCTGGTAACTTCTACGCTACTTCAGATTTGATTACTAAGAACTACGACAGCAAATTCAAGCCATACGTATTATTAGGTGCAGGTCAAACTAAAACTGAGTTTGATGGTATCTATGCAGACAAGAAAGATACAATCGGTAATGCTGGTGTAGGTGCTTTCTATCGTTTGAATGATGCATTATCACTTCGTACTGAAGCTCGTGGTACTTATGATTTTGATGAAAAATACTGGCGTTATACAGCTCTTGCTGGTTTAAACGTAGTTCTTGGTGGTCACTTGAAGCCTGCTGCTCCTGTAGTAGAAGTTGCTCCAGTTGAACCAACTCCAGTTGCTCCACAACCACAAGAGTTAACTGAAGACCTTAACATGGAACTTCGTGTGTTCTTTGATACTAACAAATCTAATATCAAAGACCAATACAAGCCAGAAATCGCTAAAGTTGCTGAAAAGTTAACTGAATACCCTAACGCTACTGCACGTATCGAAGGTCACACAGATAACACTGGTCCACGTAAGTTAAACGAACGTTTATCTTTAGCTCGTGCTAACTCTGTTAAATCAGCTCTTGTAAACGAATACAACGTTGATGCATCTCGTTTGTCTACTCAAGGTTTCGCTTGGGATCAACCGATTGCTGACAACAAAACTAAAGAAGGTCGTGCTATGAACCGTCGTGTATTCGCGACAATCACTGGTAGCCGTACTGTAGTAGTTCAACCTGGTCAACAAGCTCAATAATTTGAGTTTTTGAACAGTAAAAAAGCGACTCGTTAGAGTCGCTTTTTTTATTGCGATTTTTAAAATATTTACTCATTTCTACCTCTCCTTAATCATAATTTCTTTCGATCTTGTTCTAAATTATTTACCAATCGACTTTTCTCAATTGCTGTTTAGTATCCTGCCTATCTCTACGATGTTGGGCACGAGGCTTTTCCGTTTCATGCATCCCACCTTTGTGAAGTAAAGGGGAAAGAGCTACTTGATTACGGACTTTGATTTTTGACATTTCTTTAATTTTCATATTTTAACCTTTAATACATAAAACTTGTTTAAGTGTGTGGACAACCTCAATGAGGTCCGCCTGATTTGCCATGACTTCATCAATATCCTTATAAGCACTTGGTATTTCATCGACAACACCGCTGTCTTTACGGCACTCAATACCTTGGGTTTGTTCAATAAGATCTTGCTGGTTAAAAAGGTTTTTTGCCTTGCTTCGACTCATCTTACGACCTGCGCCATGAGAACAAGAACAAAATGACTCAGGGTTTGCTTTACCTCTGACGATATAAGATCTTGCTCCCATTGAACCTGGGATAATGCCTAGCTCATCTAAACCAGCACGAATTGCGCCTTTTCGGGTAATCAATAGATTTTCACCAAAATGTGTTTCACGGCTCACATAGTTGTGGTGACAATTAATTGCTTCTTTTGTCATTTGAAAAGAAGGTAAAAGTGGGCGAATTGCTTCTAAAATTAATCGCATCATTTCTTTGCGATTTTCAAAAGCATATTCTTGAGCCCATTCTACAGCTTCCACATAGTCATCGAAACTTTTTGAACCTTCGGCAAAATAACTCAAATCTTTATCAGGTACATGACCAAAACGATGCTGAGCTTCTTTCTTGGCTAACTCAATAAAATAAGTGCCAATAACATTACCAAGCCCTCTGCTACCCGAATGCAGCATAATCCATACGTCTTGATTTTCATCAATACAGAGCTCGATAAAGTGGTTGCCGCCACCTAAAGTACCCAATTGTTTTTGCCATGTCGCATCAAATTGTCGAAGCATCCGGACAAGACCAGGATGCTTTTTGATAATTGGCTCTAAGCTTTTTTCAAGTGGAATAATGCTTGAAGCTTTTGCCTTAACCTGTTTGTGTAAAGCAAATCCGACAGGTACTTTACGTTCGATTGCATCGCGTAAACGACTTAAACTATCTGGCAATTGAGAAGCCTTTAGACTTAAACGAATTGCATTCATTCCACAGCCAATATCTACGCCTACAGCAGCAGGAATAATGGCATGTTTAGTCGGAATAACACTTCCTACAGTCGCGCCTTTTCCGACATGAACATCTGGCATAACTGCAATATGAGAATAGATAAATTGCAGCTGAGCCATTTTCTTGAGTTGTTCAATACTTTCACTATCTATATCTTGAGTGAAAATTTTAACGGGGACACCATACAGTGCCTCCTCATTTAATATTTTTTGTATGCCCATAATTTTTCTCTTATTTTTGTCCGAGCAGGCATAAAAAAACCTAGCGAATGCTAGGTTTTAAATTTGAGCATTCGGACAAGTGAAGTGAATTTGTACACTTGTCCGTGAGCTGACATCGTGCCAAATTATTTAGTCTGTTTTACCTTGTACTACTGGCATGATGTCCTCCTTATTTAAAAGTGCCGTTGAAAATCTGAACGGAATTTTACGCTTTTTAAATCAAAGATCAAGCTTTTGATCTTTGATTTACTTTTAATTATCTATTGAAACCGATTTTTAGTCTTGCTCTGGCTTCACATTCATTTGATCATAAGGGATCAGTTTGGTTTTATTTTTCCACTTATAGCCTAACCAAATAATCAAGAACAATGGCAAGCTAATATAGGTTGAAAGTAAGCCTAACCAGTCAATTTTCCCACCTAAAATGGCTTGATAGTTCTGTCCTAAAATAATGATTGAACATAGGATAAATGCAAACCAAGGTGCAAATGGGAAAAATTTGGCACGGTATGCTAAATCTTCTAGTTTATAGCCTTGAGCAATATAACCTTTGCGGAAACGGTAGTGCGAAATAGCAATTCCTAACCAAACAATAAAACCGCACATCCCTGACATATTAAGTAGCCAGTTAAATACTTGTTTTTCACCAATAAAAGTCGTCAAGAAACAAAATGCAGCGATAAATGTTGTGGCATATAGTGCATTCATCGGAACACCACGACCATCAAGTTTTGAAAACCACCTTGGCGCACGGCCTTCCTGAGCCATTTTAAACAACATGCGAGTTGAAGAATACATGCCTGAGTTACCAGCTGACAAAATAGCAGTAAGAATGACAGCATTCATTAAACCAGCAGCAAAGGCAAAGCCAACTCTTTCATAGAGCAATGTAAACGGAGAAAGTGCAATATTTTCAGTGGTAGCAGCTTGTAATAAATTTGGATCATCATAGGCGATGAGAGTGCCGATAATGAAAATACATAAGATATAAAACAGTAAGATTCGCCAGAAAATCTGTTTGATTGCAAGTGGAATTGTCTTCTTTGGATCTTTTGATTCACCAGCAGCAACGCCAACCATCTCAGTTCCTTGGAAAGAGAATCCGGCAATCATTGCAACACCGATCATGGCCTGTAAGCCACCTACAAAAGGTGCTTCTTTATAGGTCCAGTTTCCAAAAGCTGCGACACCTGGAGTTAGCATAATCTTAATGATCATGGCTAAACCAATGATAATAAAGGCAACGATGGCGATCACTTTTACCATTGAGAACCAGAATTCGCTTTCGCCGAATCCCTTTACTGTCATGGCATTAATCATAAAGATAACGACAAGGAACAGGGCACTCCAATAGAATCCAGGTATATCAGGGAACCAGAATTTCATAATAAACTGAACTGCAACAAGTTCGAATGCAACCGTAATTGCCCAGTTGTACCAGTAGTTCCAGCCTAGAGCGAAACCAAAGCCCTCTTCGACATAGCGACTGCCGTATGTAAAAAAAGCACCAGAAGTTGGGGTGTGGGTTGCAAGCTCACCTAAGCTGGTCATTAAGAAGTAAATCATAATACCAATGAGAGAGTAGGCGAGTAGCGCTCCACCTGGGCCAGCATTTGCAATGGTTGATCCAGAAGCAAGGAAGAGACCTGTACCTATGGAACCACCAATGGCGATCATATTCAGATGACGAGCCCCAAGCTTACGCTGGAGTTTTTCAGGAGCATGTGTTTCGCTCATGGAGATTCCTTACATAGTTTGTTATGCACAGGCATATAACACCTTAAAGCCTTGAAGATCAGTTTTAATCTGGCACTGACCAAAGTGCTTCTCAATTAAGATCGGATAGTTTAAAAAACGGTTTGCTACAATCCATAGCTCACCTGATGCCTTTAAATGTTTTTTAGCGTTCTGGCAGAGTTCTTCACTTGCATCATAGTTGGTATGAATACCTTGATGAAAAGGAGGATTACTGACAATGGCATCGAGTTCTGTTGGAGCGTCTGCAATACCTATAACAGGCTGCAATCTCAACTGGTCTGAACCTATTCCATTTCGACTAAAAGTCATTTCCGTTGACCGTAAAGCGAAAGCATCAATATCTAGGGCATGAATAATATTACTTGAATTTATTTTTGCCAAATAGCAACTGATAATTCCAGCACCACACCCGAAGTCGGCAATTCTACCTGATTTCACCTGATTAAGATAAGGGAGTAAAACAGCAGTTCCGACATCTAGATGATTTTGGCTAAAAACACCAGGGAGGGCACAAATCGTAAGCTCTTGTTCATTAACCTGAACTGTGTAAGTTTTAAGCCAACTTTCCAGAGGTTTAATCTGTTCTGTTTTCTCAATCTTTAAGTGCCACAATTGACAGTGGCGGGCACTATCAAGTTTTAGTACTTTGCCGAAGTTTTGTAATTGTTTGGCAGCTCTTTCTACGCCACCCTTTTTTTCACCGACTAAAAAAACAGCTTGATTGGTTTTAAGATGACTCATCACTACATGCAATATGTAATTCAAGAGCTCTTTAGATTTTGGAACAAAAATAATTGCTTGGTCGAATTCTTGTGGTGGAAACTCAACTGAGAAGTGCGCTTCTGTTCCATTATTTATAAATCCCTGATAGTCGGCATGATTCCATGTCCAGACTGACGCATCAATCCCAGCGGGTAATTGACTGACTAAGGCATCATTCGGTGCATTAATTAACAAGATTCTACCTTTTAAATAGTCTTGCTGTCTTAATACCACTTCACTTCTAGGATCCATGTACATCTCTCATGAAGAAGAATGCCCAGTGGGAGCTGGGCAGTAATCAAAATTAAAAATTAGTTATTTATGAGTTTCAGGAAGCACTACATTTAGAATTAATGCTGCTATACCACCTGTTGCCACGCCCGAGCTAAAAATATTTTTAAATAATTCTGGAAGATGCTCTAAAATTTGAGGAACTTGAGCAACACCTAAACCTAATGCAAGTGAGATGGCAATAATTAATAAAGCTCGGCGATCAAGGTGAACTGAAGAAAGAATATTAATACCTGATGCAGCTACTGCACCGAACATTACCATAACAGCGCCACCTAAAACTGCTTGAGGAACTGCTTGTATCACACCAGCTACCGCAGGAAATAGACCTAATAAAACCAGTAAAATGGCAATCCAGATACCTACATAGCGGCTAGCAACCCCAGTTAATTGAATTACACCATTATTTTGAGCGAAAACAGAACTAGGGAAAGTGTTAAATAATCCTGCCAATAAAGAGTTTGCACCATTAACTAATACGCCACCTTTAATGCGTTTCATCCATTCAGGACCATTAACAGGTTGGTTGGAAAGTTTACTGGTTGCTGTCACATCACCAATTGCTTCTAAAGAGGTCACCAAGTAAATGAATGCCATTGGAATGAACAATCCCCAAGAGAAGCTCAAACCAAAGTGCATTGGTGTTGGAATTTGTACGAGTGGCGCATCTTTAATACCAGAGAAATCTAGATGTCCCATAAATCCAGCAAGAATGTAACCACTCACTAAAGCGATTAAAATAGCCGAACTTTTAATCCAAACCACTCGAATACGATTTAGAACAACAATAATGGCAAGTACGGTACATGACATAATAAGGTTGTCTGCACTTGCAAAAGTATGATCTTGCATGGCTTGATATCCACCACCCATACTAATCAAGCCTTCTTTAATAAGCGTTAAGCCAATTAATAAAACAACAATACCAGTCACCAAAGGAGTAATGAGTCTTTTTACCCATGGAAGAATTTGCGAAACACCCATTTCAATGAATGAGCCGGCAATGACCACACCAAATATTGCAGCCATGACTTGGTTTACAGGTGTTCCTGTGGCAACCATTGCACTACCAATACCAATAATAGGGCCAATAAAGTTAAAGCTTGTGCCTTGAACAATCAGAAGACCTGCACCAAACGGACCAACTTTTTTACATTGTAAAAATGTAGCAATACCTGAAATTACCAAAGACATCGATAAAATCATGTTAGTTTCGGTGCGTGAAACACCTAAAGCTAAGCAAATTAAAAGGCCAGGTGTAACAATTGGTACAATAATCGCAAGCAAATGCTGGAAAGCTGCTAAAAAAGCGATCAAAGGTTTTGGTCGATCATTTAAACCATAAACAAGGTCTAAATGGTCTTGAGAGTGTTGATTGGACATGGGTGTAGGTCCGCCGCAATTTTGCAAATTGGCGCTATTCTAATCGAGATAACTATCTTTACAAAACGAAATACAGGCTATTAGAAATTTTTTTGTCAATGTCAATAAACTGTCACTACTCAAGAGTAGTGTTTTTCTGTATAATTTGCCCTCAAACTTTAGGCGTATCGAATTTACATGTCAGATATTAAAACACTCCGTAACATTGCCATCATTGCGCACGTCGATCATGGTAAAACGACTTTAGTCGACAAACTTTTACAACAATCAGGTGCATTAGGTGATCGCGCGGGTGAAATCGAGCGTGTGATGGATTCAGGTGCAATTGAAAGTGAACGTGGTATTACCATTCTTGCAAAAAACACTGCAATTAAATGGACTGATGCGCGTACAAATACAGAATACCGCATTAACATCGTCGACACCCCAGGACATGCTGACTTCGGTGGTGAAGTTGAACGTGTAATGTCGATGGTTGACTGCGTACTTCTTCTTGTCGATTCTCAAGAAGGTCCAATGCCACAAACTCGTTTTGTGACATCGAAAGCCTTTGCGAGCGGTTTGAAGCCAATCGTGATTATCAACAAAGTAGATAAGCCAAGTGCGCGTCCTGATTGGGTAATTGACCAAGTATTTGATTTGTTTGATAACTTAGGTGGTACTGACGAACAGTTAGACTTCCCAGTTGTTTATGCTTCAGGTCTTCGTGGTGTTGCTGGTCCTTCTCCAGAAGAACTTGCTGACGACATGACTCCATTGTTCCAAACAATTGTAGATATCGTTGAACCACCAGCAGTTGATGTTGATGGTCCATTCCAAATGCAAATCTCTTCACTTGATTATAACAGTTTCGTAGGTGTTATCGGTGTTGGTCGTATTCAGCGTGGTTCAGTTAAATTAAACACACCTGTAACTGTTATCGACAAAGAAGGTAAAACACGTAACGGTCGTATCTTAAAAATCATGGGTTACCATGGTCTAGATCGCGTTGACGTTGAAGAGGCAAATGCTGGTGATATCGTTTGTGTAACAGGTATCGATGCACTTCATATTTCTGACACGATTTGTGATCCGAAAAATGTTGAAGCTTTACCGCCGTTATCTGTAGATGAACCTACTGTTACGATGACTTTCCAAGTAAACAACTCACCGTTTGCGGGTAAAGAAGGTAAATTTGTTACTTCACGTAACATTCGTGAACGTTTAGATCGTGAATTGATTCACAACGTAGCATTACGTGTTGAAGATACTGACAGTCCAGACCGTTTCAAAGTGTCTGGTCGTGGTGAACTTCACCTTTCAGTTCTTATTGAAAACATGCGTCGTGAAGGCTTCGAAATGGGCGTATCACGTCCACAAGTAATTTTGAAAGAAGTTGACGGCGAAAAGCAAGAACCATACGAAAACGTAACATTTGACGTTGAAGAACAGCACCAAGGTTCGGTAATGGAACAAATGGGTTACCGTAAAGGTGAAATGACAAATATGGAAGTTGACGGTAAAGGCCGTATCCGTATTGAAGCAACTGTTCCTTCACGTGGCTTAATTGGTTTCCGTTCTGAATTCTTGACCATGACTTCTGGTACAGGGATCATGACATCAAGCTTCTCGCATTACGGTCCAATGAAACAAGGTACTGTTGCGAAACGTCAAAACGGTGTGTTGATTTCTATGGTTCAAGGCGTTTGTTTGGGCTATGCATTATTCACATTGCAAGACCGTGGTCGTCTATTCGCTAAACCTCAGTTAGAAGTTTACGAAGGTATGATCATTGGTATTAACTCTCGTTCAGATGATATGGTTGTTAACCCAACTAAAGCGAAACAGTTAACAAACGTACGTGCATCTGGTACAGATGAAGCGTTAACGTTGACACCAGCTGTTGAATACACGCTTGAACAAGCACTTGAATTCATTGAAGATGATGAATTAGTTGAAGTAACACCAAAATCAATCCGTATCCGTAAGCGTTACTTGACTGAAAATGAACGTAAACGTAACCGTGATAAATAATTTTTCTTAAGTGAAAAAGAAAAAACCGCTAAATTAATTTAGCGGTTTTTTTAATCGTTATATTTCAAATTAAACTAAGCTTAAAATCATATTTTTCTTATCAGTTAATATGTTGTTAAAGTGTGAAATAACTTTCTTTTTTTGATAAAAATATTAAATTATCAATATCATGGCGAGTACTATCTAAATGGATAAGATGCCAATGAAAAAGAAAAATATAACGTGTTTTAACCCCCGACATCTGGAGATGTTTAGATGAGTATTATTCAAGAATTTAAAGAATTTGCCGTGAAAGGCAATATGATGGATTTAGCCATTGGTGTGATTATTGGTGGTGCTTTTGGCAAAATCGTAGACTCTTTAGTAAAAGATATTATCATGCCGTTGATCAGTGTAATTACTGGTGGTGGTGTCGATTTTTCACAGAAATTCATTGTTCTAGGAGCAAACCCTGCCAATCTGCAATCTTTAGATGCTTTGCAAAAAGCAGGTATCAATGTTTTAACCTATGGTAATTTCCTCACCATTTTAATCAACTTTATTATTTTGGCTTGGGTTGTGTTCTTAATGGTGAAATTATTAAACAGACTTCGCCGTGATAAGAATGAGCCAGAAGCTCCAGCTGCAACTCCTGAAGATATTCAATTATTACGTGAAATTCGTGATGAGCTGAAAAAGCAAGCTTAACAATCTTCTGAAGTAATAAAAAACGGTACTAAAGGTGCCGTTTTTATTACTAAGTATTTTATGTTGGACTAAAGATATTGATAAAATTGAAAGGTTACTGATAAGTTCAACTGCACATATTGTAAAAGGGATATAAATAAATGAATCAGCTTTTTGTGTATGGAACCTTATGCCCAAATAAAGCAAATGCTCATATTTTAGAGCAGATTAGCGGTAACTGGACAAAAGCCAGTGTGCGTGGTGTGATTCATATTTTAGATTGGGGACCCGACAAAGGCTTAAAAGCAATTGTTTTAGATGCAAAAGCCGATTGGGTAGAGGGCTATCTGTTTAGCACAGAAAAACTGGCTGAAAACTGGCAGATGCTTGATGATTTTGAAGGTTTTCAATATCAACGTGTCATAGCAGATGTGAAGCTTGAGTCAGGAGAAATGGTTCTGGCTTGGACATATCAACTGAATGCGCAGGCTCAAGCTTCTAAAAACTATAATTAAAATAATGGAATCAACGTAAGCTACTCATTCTGAATTTAACTTCTAAAAGATGATAACCAAATTGGCTTTTTATTGGACCTTGTAGTACACGTTCGGCAGCTGTAAACACTACTTTATCAATTACTGGCACCAGCTGTCCTTTTTTGACTTCGCCTAATTCGCCACCGCGTTTTGCTGAATTACAAGTTGAATATTGCTTAGCAAGTTTGGCAAAGTCTGCACCACTTTGTAGCTTCTTTTTTAACTGTTCGGCTAAGTCTTTATCTTTGACCAGAATATGTCGGACGATTGCTGTTTGCATTATGACTTCCTCTGAAAATTAGAGCTTATTGGGCTTTTTGAGGGATTGGCACTCTGGGCAAAATACACTTGCACGTTGTCCAAGTTTCAAGTTTTCTAATGTGGTTTCACAGTTAACACACATCTGTCCGGCACGTCCATACGCCAAAAGGGTCTGTTGGAAATAACCATTTTCACCCATGGCATTGCTGTAATCACGTAAGGTCGAACCGCCCAAATCAATAGCAGACTTTAAAATCCGTTTGATTTCGATCACCAGTTTCTCGATTTGTTCAAGGCTTAGGTCCGCAGCAGGTTGTGCGGGATGGATTCCGACATTAAATAAACTTTCAGTTGCATAAATATTGCCAACACCAACCACAACATGATTATCCATAAGTGCAATTTTTGTGCCGACAGATTTATTTTTAAGTTTTGAAGCTAAATATTCTGCATTAAAGTCAGTACTTAAAGGTTCAGGTCCTAAAGTATCAATTAACTTTCCTTGTGTTTCAGGGTTAAGCCAGAGAATGCAGCCAAAGCGACGTGGGTCGTGGTAACGTAATTCATGTTCTTCAAAGCGAATGATGAAGTGATCATGTTTTCTCAGCTCATCATTTGGCTGACACAAGCGGAAGCTGCCTGACATTCCTAAATGCCAAAGCATTTGATCTTGTTCGAACTCTGCCAAGATATATTTAGAACGACGATTTAATCCAATAAGACGTTGCCCAACAAGTTTTTGAACATCATCGGGAATTGCCCAGCGTAAGCTTGGGTTACGTACTTCTACACTTTGAACTTTTTGATTCAATAAGGGAAATAAACTGGTTTTAGTTGTTTCGACTTCGGGTAACTCAGGCATCGCCAACTCGCAGAATTAACAGATATACTGGAATAATCAAGTATATCGTGTGGTATGTAATATTTCAGAGATTACTATGTCAGATATTTTACCATTAAGCTGGTTTCAACGTGAAACTTCACAGGTTGCTCATGATTTAATCGGATGCATGTTATGTAAGCGACAAGCTGATGGACACGTCATTCGATGTACGATTACCGAAACAGAAGCTTATTTAGGAATTCGAGATAAAGCTTGCCATAGCTACAATGATAAACGTACAGCTCGAACAGACGTGATGTATGGTTTAGGTGGCACGATTTATGTCTATTTAATTTATGGCATGTATGAAATGCTCAACCTCATTACTCAGACAGAAGGCATCCCTGAAGGGGTAATGATTCGTTCTGCATTTTTGAATGGTGCTTCAACCAAAAAAGAATATAAGCTTTTAGCTGGACCGGGAAAACTCACACGATATTTAGGCATTGATCGAAGTTTAAAAGGTCAGACTTTAGGTGAAGAATCTGGACTGTGGATTGAATCGGCATCAACGCAGCCTGAAGTGGTGATGACACCACGTATAGGAATTGATTATGCCGAAGAGGCAAAAGATTGGCCTGAACGATATTGCTGGAAAGACCATCCCTCTTTAAGTCGTTAATTAAAGTAGGTAGTAAATTCTTTGATAGTGATTAAGTGTGTTCCAGATTTAAAACAATGCAGAGCAAATTCTATATCCAGACAAGACACTGCTTTTTGTTATCATAACTACAATATAAATAAAGGAAATAAGCATGTCCTTATTACGCTTAGACCGACTTCATTACTGTATTTTGATGAGTATGGGTTGTATTTCTAGCCCACTTGTTTGGGCAGATGACTTAGCTCAAGACATTACGGTATTGCCAACTTTACATGTTGAAGCAACGCGTACCGATACAACCTATTTACAAACACCAGCTTCAGTTTTTAGAGTTGATGCGCCTCAAACGGATACCTCCTCACAAGTAAATTTAACTGAAGTTGTGAAAGGTATACCGAGTTTACAGATTCGTAATCGTGAAAATTATGCACAAGATTTACAGCTCTCCATGCGTGGTTTTGGTGCACGTTCAACTTTTGGTGTTCGAGGTATTCGCCTGTATGTGGATGGTATTCCTGCAACAATGCCAGATGGACAAGGCCAAACGTCTAATATCGATTTAAGTAGTCTGGACCATGTCGAAGTTCTAACAGGACCTTTTTCTTCACTTTACGGAAACTCATCTGGCGGGACGATTTTAACGTCTACTAAAGAAGGGCAGGGTAAAGACTCGATTGAGCTGAGTTATTCGGGAGGCAGCCACGATAAAAGCCGAGCTGGGCTCGTGCTACAAGGTGGGGCAAAGGGTGCGAATGAACCAAGTTATGTTATTAGTTCATCATATTTCGATACCGATGGTTACCGAGAACATAGCGGTGCAGAAAAAGTATTAAATAATGCAAAGCTCAGTTGGAATCTTGATGATGGGAGCAAGATCAATTGGGTGACCAACTATGTCAAAATTCATGCAGATGATCCGCAGGGTCTGACCCATGCCCAGTGGTATGCGAATCCTAAACAAGTTAATGATGCGGATAATACTTATAAGGTTCGTAAAGATATTGAACAAACTCAAACTGGTGTGACTTGGTCTAAACCCATTAATGATAAAAATGAACTCTATGCCATGGCATATTTAGGTAATCGCCAAGTTACTCAATATCAATCGATTCCAAAAGGTGAAGTAACACTAAAAGATGGTAAACCTATTTACTCAGGTCAAAAGAGTCCTACACATGCTGGTGGGGTAATTGATTTTGAGCGTAATTATTATGGCGCTGATTTCCGCTGGACTGGTAAAGAACTATTGCCGAATACGATGATCAGTGCAGGTATTGCACTTGATATGATGGATGAAGATCGTAAAGGTTTTGAAAATTTTAATACAACTGGTGTTTATGGTGTGAAAGGTAATTTACGCCGTGATGAAGATAATACTTTGTGGAATATTGACCCCTATTTACAAGCTTCATGGCAGTTCTTGCCCACATGGCGTTTAGATACGGGGGTACGCTATAGCAATGTGCATTACAAGTCAAAAGATCATTTTACTTCAGGGCCTGATCAGTATGGGACTGTCAATGGTGATGATAGTGGCAAAACGGATTACGATAAAATTTTACCTTCTGCTGCTTTAAGCTGGCAAATTTTACCTGAACTTATGGCCTATGTGAGTTATGCCAAAGGCTTTGAAACACCAACTTTTACTGAAATGGCATACCGTCGAGATGGAGAAAGTGGTTTTAATTTTGATTTAACAGCATCAACAAGTGATACCTATGAAACAGGCTTAAAGTCACAAAATCATTTGGGTGATTTTACTTTGGCAGTTTTCCAAACTAAAACCAAAGATGACATTGTTTCAGCAGGGAATTCTAACGGCCGTTCAACATTCCGTAATGCAGATAAAACCTTACGTGAAGGTGTCGAGTTTGCATGGAATAAAAAGTTGTGGCGAGATTTAACTGCGACTGCTAGCTATACCTATTTAGATGCAACCTTTGATGCTGATATTCCAGCCTCAGGCAGTGTTGTTCAAATTCCATCAGGGAATGCCATCCCAGGTATTGCTAAAAATCAGGCTTATGCCTCTTTGGCTTGGCAACCTACGCACGGTTTATATGGTGGTGTAGATATACAGTATATGGATAAAGTATACGTGAATGATACCAACAGTGACGCAGCGCCAAGCTACAGTGTAACCTCAGCTAATGTGGGTTATGCATGGGTAATGGGTGACTGGAAAGTGAATAGCTTTGCCCGTGTTGATAACCTATTTGATAAAAACTATGCAGGTTCAGTAATCGTAAATGATGTTAATAAGCGCTACTTTGAATCAGCAGATGGACGTAACTGGAGCGCAGGTTTACGTGTAATTAAGCAATTCTAGGAATTAAAAATGGCAAAATTATTTGAAACGGTTAACTTTGGTTCACTACAACTGGTCAATAGAATTGTAATTGCCCCAATGTGCCAATATTCGGCAACAGATAACGGTGAAGTGACCTATTGGCATGAACAGCAATGGGCAAATTATGCATTATCTGGTGCAGGGCTTTGTATTGTAGAGGCGACTGCTGTGCAAGCTGAGGGACGTATTAGTTATGCGGACCTTGGACTTTGGAATGATCAGCAACGTGACCAAATCAAAACGTTATTGGGTAAGGTTACAACACTTTCACCCATGCCATTTGGAATTCAGTTAGCACATGCAGGTCGTAAGGCTTCTACTGAAAAACCATGGTTAGGGAAAGGGCAAATTGCAAAAGATCAGCCACATGGTTGGCAAACGGTTGCTCCAAGTGAAAGTACCTTTTCTGTTCATGATGCTGCACCGCATGCTTTAACCACTGCTGAGATTAAACAAGTTCAACAAGACTTTGCAGCAGCAGCAAAACGTGCTGTAGAAGCTGGCTTTGAGTTAATTGAAGTTCATGCCGCACATGGTTACTTGTTACATCAATTTTTATCGCCAATTGCGAACCAGCGTACAGATGAATATGGCGGTTCTTTAGAAAACCGTATGCGCATGACACTTGAGGTTTTTCAAGCGATTAAACTCGCTGTTCCAGCTGGTTATCCAGTTGGAGTTAGATTGTCTGCGACCGACTGGTTAGACGGTGTAGAACACTGGGATGTTGAATCTACCGTTGGTTTATCAAAAGCTTTAGAGCAGTTGGGCGCAGCCTATGTGCATGTTTCTAGTGGTGGTTTGCATGAGCACCAATCTATTCAGATTGGTGCTGGCTACCAAGTTCCTTTTGCTGAACAAGTCAAAAAGCATGTGTCTATTCCAGTCATTGCTGTAGGGCTAATTACTGAGCCAGAACACGCCGAACAAATTTTGGAAAATCAGCAAGCTGATGCCATTGGTCTTGCTCGTGCCATGTTATATGACCCAAGATGGCCTTGGCATGCAGCAGCGGCTTTAGGTGCAGAAGTTAAAATTGCGCCTCAGTATTTACGTTGCCAACCTCACGGGGTAAAACAGCTTTTTAATTCTTTTTAACTGTATCGGGCAAAGTCATCTTTGCCCGTTTTTCTTTAGATGAGTGAGGTCGTTCGGTGGTTTTTCAGGTTATTTTGCCTATCTTGATATTGCTATTGATGGGCTATGTTTGTGTTCTCATCAAATTGGTAACGCCTGAACAGATCCGGGCACTTAGCGCATTTGTGATTAAAATTTCTTTGCCAGCTTTTTTAATTCATTCCTTGGCAAATAAAAACTTACAAGACATTTGGCACCCCGCTTATTTTGTTGCTTATGGTGGTGGGTCCTTAATTTTATTTTTCTTAGCTTTTATTCTTTATCGAAAATATTTTAAAAATAGTTTAACCCATAGCGCCGTAATCGCGATGGGCGCTTCGATGTCCAATACTGGATTCATGGGAACTGCTATTTTGACTATGTTGATTGGCAACCATGCAGCAATCTATATTTCTTTAACCTTAATCATTGAAAATTTATTGATTGTGGCACTCATGCTGATTTTGGCCGAAGCTGGTTTACATCAACAACAAAATCTTTTACCGCTTTTAAAACAAACCTTTTTGAATTTACTCAAGAATCCAGTGATTATCGCTATTTTGGTTGGGATGGGATGCATTCTTTTAGATGTTAACCTTCCTACGACTCTTGATCAGTCTTTAGAGTTACTTGGGCGCACGGCATCACCTTTGGCTTTGTTTGCAATTGGGGGAAGCTTAGTTGGGATTGGAATTACAACAGTAAACATGCAAAGTGTTTTGTTGGCGACATTTAAAGTTATCTTGATGCCATCTGTCATTTTCGCACTCTTTTTAATCACTCCAGATGTAAGCCGTGAAATGCTTTACGCTGGAACATTAATTGCTGCTTTACCGATGCCAATTGCTTTTGGAATTTTTGGACAAGCATATGGTCTAAATGAAAAGGCCTTAACACCTTTAATGATTAGTACAGTTGTTGGTTTTATTGGGGTGAGCGGACTTATTGCTTTGTGGTGGTAAATTAAAAAGCCCCTTGCGGGGCTTAAATTATTCACTATTTTTTCGGGGCTGGCTGTGCTGGAGCAGTGGCTGGTTGTTTACTTTTTTCTGCAATAATTTTATCAACCGAAGCTAAAGATTCTCTAGCATTGGGAACATTTTGGTTAGCTAACTCAGTAAAAATCTTTTTAGCCTGTGGCAAATTTTGTGGAATGATATTGCCATTGGCCATCATGGTCGCTAAAGCCATAGAAGCTGGTGCATAACCTTTTTGTGCAATTGATTGTAAGGACTCAATGCCTTGACGTTTCATGAGTGGGTTTTTATTTTCCACACCTTGGCTAATATCATAAAGCGCTTTGACCTGAATCGCAGGGTAGTTACCCTTTCTAATTAAAGGTGCTAACTTTTGCAGGGCAATTTGATGAGATTGTGGTTTTTTCTGAGCAAATAAAATCGTAGCAATTTTTACAGTCGCATCATCAGAACCTTGAGCCGATGCTTTTTGAATATATTGACTGAATTTATTACTATCTTTGGCAACGCCTAGTTCGCCTGTCTCATAGATTTGAGCGAGTGTATAACTGGCTTGGGCGTAGCCTTTATTAGATGCGTCTTCATAATACTTAAGGGCTTTAGAAGAATCTTTTGCTGTGCCTTGCCCAGTTTGGGTCATGTAACCTAAGTTATAGATGGCTTGAGCATTACCCGTTTGAGCTAGGCGTTGCATTTCCTGAAATGCAGCTGGGTAATTTTTTGCTGCATAGAGTTGTTCAGCTTGTTTAAAAGCATCTGTTTTAGCAGCAGTCGTAGTGTTATCTGCCGCAAAAATTGATGCACTTGAAAGAGCGATTAGGCTTGCGATTAGTAATTTCTTCATTTCTTTTTAACCTTTTACTTCGTAGCTACATCATTCCGTTGATGCATTAAATAGTTTCAAGTTCTCATCATAAATCTTGAACGCTGAAAGTAAACAGCCGATTTGTATATGAAGCACTGCGCTTTGGGCAAATTATGGAGAAAAAATACCCACTCATGTAATTAAACCAGAGTGGGTAAGATTCTTATTTTGCTGACTTGAGTAACGCTTCAATTTGTTTAGCATCACTCGGTACACCCGCGATTCTTTGACCATCTTGTAAGAATAGAGTAGGTGTTCCATCAATATTTAATTTATTACCTAAAGCTATATTTTTCTGAATTGGTGTCGAACAGTTTTTGCTGGTCGTAGGTAGCTTGCGGTTAAGCATATAGTTGGTCCATGCCTCTGCCGGATTTTTTGAACACCAGATCTGATTAGATACTTTTTCGGCGTTTGGATGCAAACTGGTGAGCGGGTAAAGGAATACATATACCGTTACGTTGTCTACTCCAACCATATTTTGTTCTAAGTGTTGGCAATATGGGCAGTCAGGATCGCTAAAGATATAGATCGTACGTTCGCCTTTTCCTTTTACATATTTAATCGCTTGATTGAGCGGTAAGCTTTTAACATCAATCTTACCCAATTCAGCAATGCGTTCCTCAGTCATATTTTTTTGTTGTTTAATATCGACTAAATTACCTACAAAAAAATACTTGGCTTCTTGATTGGTATAGACAATACGACCGCTTGTATACACTTCATAAATGCCTTGTACAGGAGATTGATAAACACCCTTTACAGGCAAATCGGGATAATTTGTCTTAAGATTTTGTTCAAGTGTTTTAACATCAGCATGAGCAGAACCGAAAATAGCCAAACTCAACATGAGTGTAGCAAGTTTAGTCTTCATCTTTTTTCTCTTTAATTTCAACAGGGTTAATGATGGCATATAAAACTTAAAAAATTGACGTTCTAATTTAATGAATTCATTAGTATTTTGTATCTATAAAAAAGCCCACAAGTTTATAGGTGGGCTTTCCAAATTAAAATAATGAGTTATTGTGGTCTGGCAACATCACCGCTTAAGGCTTCAGGTAAATCAAGAACTTGAAGGCCCAGCTCTTCTAGAGCAGCAGGTTTAGCCACAACTAAAGCAAGATAACCTTCCTCATTTGCAACACTATTGACGACTTCAATATCGTTATGGAGTTGAGCTTTCGCCGCAGGTGCTTCACCTGTACCTTGCACTAGATGTAACCAGTGTTTTGGTTTTGCTTTAAACCAAAGGCGCGCCACAATTTCTTGACCTAGGTAACAGCCCTTATCGTAATTGACACCTTCACGTTGATGTAAACGCAATTCTTGTGGTTGGAATTCATGTTCAGTTGCCTGTGTAATCCAAGCTTGTCCAGAAAGAATTGCTTGTTTCTGCCATTCAGAAATATCAGTTTCTAGTGCAGAAAACTCAGTTTGATGACCAGAGATTTTTGGAAAAGCAGGACCTTGTTCACTCAAGGTCATTTTCGAAAAAGCACCAAATTTTTTAATATGTTTGGCAAACTCTTCTGCTTGATCTTGAACAACTACAATTTCAAAACTTTCAGCATTAATCTTTTTTAACCACAAGCCAAAGTGGATACGACCTTTAAGATCACAGATGGCTGTATAGCGTGTTTCATTTTCAGCTAAACGTTCAGTATCTACAGTAACTTGGCCTTGTAAAAACTTTTGTGCATCTACACCGTTTAAAGCATATGAGGAGAAAGCGAGCAGACTCATGATTAATCTCAAATTCAATATGTTTCTTTATGATTGCCGACTATTTTGCTCCATTTTTACTAAAAAATCAGCCATAGTTTTCGTATTTTGATTTTGTATAAAAGATAGCTTTATTGTTTAAAAAAACACCAAAAATATACGTTCGGATGAATCCGAAGGTTTAAGCTAATAAACATAATTTCGATAATTCAAAGGAAATTAGAATAAGGAGAATAATGATGGCAACAGGTACAGTGAAATTTCATCGAGTGTTTAAAGCACCAGCCGAGCGAGTTTATCGTGCATTTTTAGATCCGGATGCTTTAGTAAAGTGGTTACCCCCTCATGGTTTTACCGCAAAGGTTCATAGTTTTGATTCAAGTGTGGGTGGCTCATACAAAATGAGTTTTACCAATTTTTCGACAGGTTCAACACATGCTTTTGGTGGAACCTATGTTGAATTAGTTCCAAATGAGCTAATTCGCTATAACGACCAATTTGATGACCCTAATTTACCCGGTACGATGCAGGTCACCATTACATTAAAAACGGTATTGGTGGGTACAGAAGTGCATATTACGCAAGAAGGAATACCGGAAGTTATTCCTGTGGAAGCGTGCTATTTGGGATGGCAAGAATCCTTATCTTTACTTACCTTATTAGTTGAAGCTGAAATCCCAGATCAATAAACCTTCTAAAATTTTAATGAAATATTTAAAAAGTGAGTGGAGCTAAATCTACTCACTTTTCTTTTATAAGATCTATCCAAAATTAAAAAAATATTGAATGATTTTATAAGGCTAAAATATAAACCATACATAGAGAAAGACGATGGATATACACATTAAAAGAATTTATTAAAATGCTGACCCTAGTGATGGAAAGCGTATTTTAGTTGACCGTCTATGGAGTAGGGGAATTAGCAAAGAAAATGCTCATTTAGATTTATGGCTAAAAGAAGTGGCTCCTTCAACTGAACTTCGGAAATGGTTTCATACAGCAACGCCGGATCATTGGGAAGAATTTAAACAGCGTTATTTAAAAGAACTTGAGATCAACTTAGCAGTTAAAGAATTACACGAGATCGCATCGAAGCATAAAGTCACGCTCTTATATTCAGCAAAAGATGTTGAAAATAACCATGCAATTATTTTAAAAGAATATTTATTAAAGAAAAAATTAAAGTAAATGTATAAATTTTTTTTTGGTAAAAGTGTTTTATTTAAAACTTTAAAAAATGAGTCATATCTCGCATAATATACTTTTTGAGATTTTTTTCATGTCTTTGCCAAATTGCCCAAAATGCCAATCAGAATATACTTACCAAGATGGCGACTTATTGATTTGTCCTGAATGCTCAAATGAGTGGAAAGAAGGAGATGCTTTAGCAACTGAAGAACAAGAAATTATTAAGGATGCGAACGGAAATATTTTAGTTGATGGCGACAGCGTGACTGTCATTAAAGATTTAAAAATTAAAGGTTCATCATCGGTTGTAAAAGTGGGAACTAAAGTAAAAACGATTCGCTTAGTTCCAGATGCAAGTGATGGCCACAATATTGATTGTAAAATTGATGGTATTGGGCAGATGAAGCTTAAGTCTGAATTTGTAAAAAAAGCTTAAACTGTTAATTTTCATTACATTTCAGTAGAGATATATACTTATATCTCTACCTTTTAAATTTCTAACATCATTATAATTTTATTACGAAAAAGTATAAAAAATGGGCTATTCAAGGAATGATCGCCCCTTTATATTGTCATAAATAACAAATAACTTTCGTCCAGAATAATAACGAAAGTCATACCCACACCAACAAAAAAATGAGGTTTTTATGGCAGGATGGTACGAAATTTCACAAGCGAGTGATGGACAATACCGCTTTATCTTGAAGGCAGGAAATGGTGAACCTATTTTAAATAGTGAGCTATATAAGGCAAAAGCTTCTGCTGTAAATGGTATTGAATCAATTCAGAAAAACAGTGGTGATGACGCCCGATATGAGCGTTTAACTGCAAAAAATGGAAAGCCTTATTTCAATTTAAAAGCTGCAAATCATCAGATTATTGGAACGAGTCAGTTCTATGCGAGTGAAGCTTCACGAGATAAAGGAATTGAGTCTGTTAAAACCAATGGTTCATCAACAACCATTAAGGATTTAACAGTTCAGGCATAAAAACTCAGTTAAAAAAAGCAGCTTCTAAAAGCTGCTTTTTTATTTATGTATTTATTAACGCGCTAACTTAGCTAAAAGTTCTTCTTTAGTTAAATTGCTCGCTTCAGCATCTCGGCGGCCTTTATATTCAAAAGTGCCTGCATCAAGACCTTTTTCACCGATCACGATACGGTGTGGAATACCCATCAATTCAAGGTCAGAGAATTTAACGCCCGGACGTTCGTTACGATCATCAAGTAATACATCAAAACCTTGTGCCTGAAGTTCTGCATAAAGAGATTCTGCTGCTTCAAGAGTACGTGGAGATTTGTGCGCATTCATTGGAACAATTGCAATCTCAAAAGGTGCAATGGTTTGTGGCCACATAATGCCTTTGTCATCGTAATTTTGTTCAATTGCAGCTGCAACCACACGTGTTACCCCTATACCATAGCATCCCATGGTTACAGTAAATGGTTTGCCATCTTCACCTAAAACTTTACAACCTAAAGCTTCAGAGTATTTAGTCCCAAGTTGGAAAATATGGCCTACTTCAATACCACGTTTAATTTGTAGTGTGCCTTTACCATCTGGAGATGGATCGCCTTCAACCACATTACGCAAATCGAAAACTTCGGTAATTTGTGCATCACGCTCCCAGTTTACGCCTACAGCATGTTTGTCAGCTTCATTTGCACCAGCAACGAAGTCTGAAAGAACAGATGCAGCACGGTCAACAATCACGGTTAAGCCCTTTTCGACTAAACCTTGTGGACCTGTAAAGCCAGCAGTTAAACCAAATGCTTGAAGTTGTTCTTCAGTTGCAAAAGTAAGAGGCGTAGCCACTAAAGGATGCTTCTCAGCTTTAATCTCATTAAGTTCGTGGTCACCACGTACAAATAGAGCAACTACAGGAACCTGACCTTTTTCGTCAGCAACGCCTTGAACCAATAATGCTTTAACAGATTGCTTAGGATCAGCATTTAAGAACTGACATACATCGTCAATTGTTTTTTGGTTTGGTGTTTCAACCAATTTTAATTCTTGAGTAGGGGCTGCACGTTCACCGACTAAAACAGCCTCAGCCATTTCAACGTTTGCTGCATAATCAGATTCAGTTGAAAATGCGATGTCATCTTCACCACTTGAAGCCAAAACGTGAAACTCATGTGAAGCTGAACCACCAATTGAACCTGTATCTGCTTGTACTGGGCGGAAGTCTAAGCCTAAGCGAGTGAAAATACGGCTGTATGTGTCGTACATCACGTCATAAGTTTCTTGTAATGATTCTTGAGTTGCATGGAAAGAATAAGCATCTTTCATGATGAACTCACGTGAACGCATTACACCAAAACGTGGACGAATTTCATCACGGAATTTGGTTTGAATTTGATAGAAATTTACAGGAAGCTGCTTATAACTTTTTAATTCGTTACGCGCCATATCTGTAATAACTTCTTCATGCGTTGGTCCAAGTACAAATGGGTTCGCATGGCGATCTTTAAAACGTAATAACTCAGGACCGTATTGTTCGTAGCGACCTGATTCTTCCCAAAGACTTGCGGGTTGAGTCACGGGCATGAATACTTCCATCGCGCCTGAACGGTTCATTTCTTCACGAACAATTGCATCTACTTTTTTAAGCACACGTGTTCCCATCGGCAGCCATGTATATAAACCAGATGCCAATTTACGAATCATCCCCGCACGTAACATGAGCTGGTGTGAAATCACTTCAGCATCATTTGGGGTTTCTCTCAACGTTGCAAATAAAAAGCGGCTTGCGCGCATGGAAAAAGTCCTAAAAGTTAAGCGTTATAAAAACGCAGATTATACGATAATCGCTGCATTATGACATGAATCGTCGAGTTTGACGCAGCATAAAGTTTTTCAAGTCATCTAGATAAGTGAAAATGACGGGTACAACCACAAGAGTCAATAGGGTAGAGGTAATCACTCCCCCAATCACAGCGTGAGCCATTGGTGCACTTTGCTCACCGCCTTCGCCAAGACCTAAAGCTAATGGAACCATCCCCATTACCATGGCGCTTGTGGTCATTAAAATTGGGCGTAAACGGGTTTTGCCAGCTTGTAAAATAGCATCATAACGGCTGACACCCTGATCCATCGCTTTCTTAATAAAATCGATAAGCAAAATCGCGTTTTTAGTGACAAGCCCCATAAGCATGATAATGCCAATAATCGAAAACAGGTTCAGTGTGCTTTGGAACAAGAAGAGGGCAAGGAATACGCCAATGAGTGATAATGGTAAAGAGGCCATAATCGCAGCAGGATGGATAAAGCTATTAAATTGAGAACCTAAAACAATATAGATAAATACAATCGATAGGGTAATTGCTGTTAATGCATATCCGGCAGATTCTGCCATATCGGCATTGGCACCTTGAGTGTCAAATGTATAGCCCGCAGGTAGCTTAAACGCCTTTTGCATTTTATCGATGTCTTGGCCAATATCACCACTAGGTCGCCCAGATGTATTTGCCTCAATGAGCACTTCACGCTCAAGATCACGTCGATTAATTTGTGAAGCACCGAGTTTCTCTTCAGTCGTTGCAACTGCGCTAAGTGGAACTAAAATGTTTTGCCCATTGGCATTGGTTTTATTTGAGTTGAGATATAGGTTCTGCACATCTTGCGGAAGCATACGTTTATTTTCGTTTAAACGGACATTAACGTCATAGTTTTCACCATCCCGATCTTCCCATGTTGTCACATTATCACCAGCAATTAATGGACGAATCGCATTGGCAATTTGTGAAACAGATAGGCCTAAATCACTTGCCAGTACACGATTAATATGAACACCCAAAGTTGGTTTTGGTTCTTTCAAAGAGCTTTCTAAATCAACTACACCTTTAATTTTTTCCATTTCAGCGATAAAACGATCTGAAATTTTTTGTAGTTCATTTAAGTCTGTCCCTTTAATAGAAATCATGATTGGCTTTTGCCCGCCCGAGACAGAATCTTGTGCTGCGGCAACAGATGTAACTCGAATGCCCGCTACAGTTTGCAAACGATCGCGGAACTCATTATTGAGCGCATTAAGATCCTTGTTTCGCTGTTGTTTCGGTTTTAAGGTAACCCCCAAACCGGCGCGATTTTTACCAGAATCAACCCCACTATTGACAACACCATAAGTTGAAACGACATCTGGAAATTGCCTGATAATTTGGTCAACCTGATGGAGTTTTGCTTGGGTATATTCCAAAGAAGCGTCTACAGGAGTTTCGAACTGAATCCGAATTTCGCCTTTATCTGGAGTAGGTACAAATTCAGTTCCAATGAGTTTAGAAAGTCCTAATGCAGCAAATAATGAAGCGATTGCAATAATGACCGTAATGAAACGGAAGCGTAGAGCTAGTTTTAATAGCTTTTCATACACATGACTAAGTCGATCTAGCAAATTAGAAATATGGTCAAAAAACCGTTGTAGCCAATTATCTTTTTTCTTGACTGGATCTTTCCAGTGAGCAGAAAGCATTGGATCGAGCGTAAAGCTAATAAACATTGAAATTAGAACAGCGGTACTCACTGTTACACCAAACTGATAAAAGAAACGTCCAATCAATCCGCCCATAAAGGCAACAGGTAAAAAGACTGCCACAATAGTAAGGGTAGTTGCGAGTACAGCTAAACCAATTTCTTTTGTCCCTTCAAGGGCTGCTGTGACATGATCTTTGCCAAGTTCTGTATGTCTTACAATATTTTCCCGAACGACAATTGCATCATCAATTAATAGACCAATACTGAGTGATAGGGCTAACAGCGTCATCATGTTAATGCTAAACCCAAAAGCCCAGATAAAAGTTAGGGTTCCAAGAAGGGTAATGGGTAAGGTTAAACCTGTGATGATGGTAGAGCGGAAAGAGCCTAAAAATAATAAAACAATTAAAACTGCTAACGCGGCACCTTCAATAATGGTACGGGCAACATCTTTAATTGAAGCACGAATGCCTTTCGAGCTATCAGCTACGACTTTATAATTTAAACCCGCAGGCATCTGAGCTTTTAACTTCTCTAAAGTTTGATAAGTTTTGTCGACGACTTGAATTACATTGGCATCGGAACTTTTTAAAATATCAATAGAGACAGCCGTTTTACCATTATAAAAAGCGCTTGATTGTAGTTCTGCTTGAGTGTCTTCAACAGTTGCGACTTGCTTTAAAAAAATCGGTGAACCATTTTTATTGGCAATCACCAAATCGCCAAATGCAAGGGGATGAATAACCTTTGATTGAATCTGTACAACCAGTTCAGAGTTCTTTTGTTGTAAGGTTCCCGCCGGAACTTCAATATTTTCATTTTTTAACGTATTAATGACCTGATCGATGCCAATACCGTAACTTTGCAATTGCTCAGGAAGAATTTTTATTCGTATTTGTCGTTTGGCATCCCCCAATAAATTCACATTACCGACACCTGAAACGGTTTTGAGTTGAGGCACGATCCGTTTATCGACATATGAACTCAATTGAGCCAAATTCATACTAGTAGATTCAAATACGACTGACATAATTGGACTAGAGGAAGGATCGTAGCGCTGTACAATTGGTGTATCAATTTCATCACGGAACTGTGCTGCGACGGGAGCAATTTTGTCTCGAACATCTTGTGCTGCAATGGCTGAAGATGTATCAAGGTTAAACTCTGCAACGACCATCGAAAAACCTTCACTTGAACGTGAAGTAATTTGCTTAATGCCTGAAATCGTATTGATTTGATCTTCGAGTTTTTTAGTAATATCTGATTCGACAGCTTCAGGCGAAGCACCAGCATATTCTGTAGTGACTACGACGAATGGGAAATCTATATTTGGAAACTCTTCGACGGTCATCCGTTTCCAAGAAGCTAACCCGAGTACCATTAAGCTGATCATCATCATAATAGTAAAAACGGGGTATTTCACACTGATTCGAGTAAACCACATACGCTATTTGCTACCTTATTTATTTTTGTCGTTTGTAACCGTCACTTTTTTATTAATGTCGGAATCTTCAAATTGAATACGGCTCACCAGATCTGTGCTTTGCAAGCCACCAACCAAAGCAATATTGTCGTTATAGCGCTGTTCAATCACCCGAATTTTAACTTTTTGAATAGTGTGATTACGTACCACCCATACAAAAGGATCATGTTGCATATTTTGAATGCTGTCTAAAGGAATCGTTTGGCCTTGATTGGTATCACTACGAAGAATATTTCCATTAATGAAAGCCCCTATGCTTAACGAATCAATTTTTTCTTTAGGAACTGCAAAAAATTCGATTTGTCGGCTGTCTTGATCTGCAACAGGTGAAATACGAGTAAGCGTTGCGTTTAATTGTTTAGAATTTCCCTGAATCTGATATTGAATGCTGTTCCCTACCTTAAGCGCAGACTGCTGTTCAATCGGTAACTTGGCTTGTATTTCAAGTTGGTCTGGATTCACAATTTCAAATAATGTTTGACCAACTGATACAGTCTGACCAGGTTCTACTTGTCGTTTAGTAATTACGCCCGAAATTGGACTGGTAATAATACCGTCTTGATCAGCTTTACGTGCAATATCAACATTGGCTTGTTGAGCTTTTACACTTTCAAGTTGGCCTTTGTAGTCAACCTGACTCTGTTCAAACTCGACACGAGCAATAAACCCTTGATTAAACAGTCTTTGCTTTCGGTTCATTAAATTACGTGCAAGTTCAGCTTGTGATTGAGCTGATGCAAGGTTGGCGCGCGCTTGCGCTAATCGTGCAACATTGTCCTGATTATTCAATCTCACTAAAACTTGGCCTTTTTGTACCTGTTGACCAACATTTGTAGTTACAGTGGTCGCCGTGGCGCTCACTTGAGCCTGAATTGAACTTTGCTGAACCGCACGAATGGTTCCCGTAAAAGCAGTTTGAGAGTTAAGTGCTCCCTCTTTAACTGCAATCAGGTCTTGAGGAATGAGTTCAATTTTTGCTGGAGCTGGTGCCGTTGTTTTAGTTGTTTCTTGCTGATTACATGCAGCTAAAATCAAACATAAACTAATAATACTCAGTTTAAAAATAGTGGAAGGGGTGAGATGCATTTTGTGCATACAGCATCATCCTATAATTCAAATTTTATTTTGCCCCTATTCTTGATAAACCTTTACAGTTATTCAAGCTTTTTTAAACGTTCGATAATATTTTCATACTCGCTGTTGGTACGGTTGTAGGTCTTGGAAAGTGTTTCAATTGTTTGTTTGACTCTGTAAATATTATTTAGATTGTTTTCAATCAAAGTCTTATGTCGCTCAGGAATAACTTCTCTCTTTCGGAAATATTCCATTTCTTGACGTTTAAATAAAATTTTGTCTTGTTGTAACTGGTCGAGTTGCTCCTGTTGATAGTTAATTTGCTTCTTTAGGGCAAGTAATGCTTGATCTCTTTTAATCAAAGCTGTCTTACTATTGCTGTAGGCTTTTTTTAATTTGATATCTAGTTCTCTATGCCGTGCCGACAATGCTCGTTGACTTGATTGATTTAAATCAGCCTGCGCATTATAAGAATGGTTTCTTTTAATCACTTGCATATTTTGATCTAGAACTTCATAACCATAACGAATATGGGCTGGTGTGACTGATGTACTGATATTGGCCGTACCCTGTTGATCATAATAACGATACCAGACCACTTTAGAAGTATCGGCTATAGCAAGAGTGGAAGCCCAGAAAAAGAGTGAACCGAAGGAAATAATGCCTATAGATACAGACAAGCAGTTCCTATAAAAGGCATATTTCATCCAATCATTCATTGAAAATCCCCAAAAAAGAAAGCTAAATCGCTTATTTTTAAATAATTAATCTTTATTATATTAGTTATTATTTAGCTGAATAAAAATATAGTCATTATAAAAAAAATGATAATTTCAATTAAAGTGTGATGAGGTTAAAAGTTATTGTTTATAAATGAGAAAGTAGACAAAAATGCCTCATTGAAAATAGACAGTGAGATATGTTAAAAATACTTATAAATGTGTAAAAACAAATTTAAGTTAAATTGCATTTATATTTTATATTTATTGGGGATGGAAGATTAAATGGAAGATGCATTCCAAAATCTGAAAGTAATGGTAATTGATGACTCAAAAACCATTCGCCGTACAGCCGAAACTTTATTACAGCGAGAAGGCTGTGAAGTGATTACTGCGGTGGATGGATTTGAAGCTTTGTCCAAAATTGCAGAAGCAAATCCAGATATTGTTTTTGTCGATATCATGATGCCTCGTTTAGATGGTTATCAAACTTGCGCTTTGATTAAAAACTCTCAAAATTATCAGAACATTCCCGTTATCATGCTCTCTAGTAAAGATGGTTTATTTGATCAGGCAAAAGGGCGTGTGGTAGGTTCAGATGAATACTTGACGAAACCTTTTAGCAAAGATGAATTGTTAAACGCGATTCGTAATCACGTAAGTTCATAATTAAGTAATTTAAGGGCAAAGAAATGACACGTATTCTCATTGTTGATGATTCACCAACAGAAACTTTTCGTTTTAAAGAAATTCTAACCAAGCATGGTTATGACGTACTTGAAGCATCTAATGGTGCAGATGGTGTAACTTTGGCAAAAGCAGAACAGCCTGACTTAGTGTTAATGGATGTTGTCATGCCAGGTGTAAATGGCTTTCAGGCAACCCGCCAGATTACCCGTGATGAAGATACTAAGCATATTCCTGTGGTAATCGTGAGTACTAAAGATCAGGCAACTGACCGAGTATGGGGCAAACGTCAGGGTGCACTCGACTACCTGATTAAGCCGATTGAAGAAAAGCAATTGATTGATGTAATTAAACAATTTCTAAAGTAACTCATCCATCCATAAAAACATAAATAACGGGGTTATATGCCCGTTTTATAGGATCGAGTATGGCAGCGAATGGATTTATCGAGTTACTTCGTTTGTCTAAACGGGGTAATAAGAATTACGCTTCAGTTCAAAATGAAGCACAGCGATGGTCAGGGATTGCTTTTGAAATGAGAGGGCAATACTTCGTCGCACCACTTGGGGAAGTGTCAGAAGTTATCTATCCACCGAAATATACGCCAGTTCCAAATGCTCAAAGTTGGGTGAAGGGTTTGGCGAACATTCGGGGACGGTTACTTTCGGTTTCTGATTTGGCTCATTTTATTTCAGGGCAACGAAGTACATTTTCGTCCGCCCAAAAAGTGTTATGTATTAGCCATCACGACCAGTATGTGGGGTTGGTTGTGGATCAGGTCTTGGGGATTCAGCACTTTAATAAAAAAAGTTTTTTTTCTCAAAGCTTAGACTTAGAGGAAAATCTAAAAGAATATTGCCAAGGTTATTTTCACCAACATAACCAGCATTGGCATGTCTTTTTATTTAGTCGTTTATTGCAAAACCCACATTACATGAATGCATCGACAAAATTTATAAACTAATTTTTACGCTGTGAAAAACAGAGTATTTTCTGGGGAGAAGCTATGGGCTTTAAGCTTAAAAAGAAAGGCGGCAATCGTGTTGCGCCCGAAAAATCGGGTCTCAATTTTATTGCAAAAATCCAGTCGGGAATTGAGCAATACGCCAGTTTATTTGGGGAAAGTAAAAAGTCCAAGCCTATCCTTTATGTAGCGTTGTTATGTTTAGTATTTGCTTTAATTTCGCTCGTTTATTTATTTTATAGTGTACCTCGACATAACCAATTAACACGTAGTTTGGGTGAGTTGCGCTTATTGTCACAAACTATTTCTAGACAGGCTACGGAAGCAACGGCTTCTGGATCACCTAAAGCTATGAAAGACTTAGTTGAGTCACGTCAACTTTTTGCTAAAAATATAAAAAATGTTGAAAATATTTATGGTACATCTTCAAAAGAATACCAAAAGGTAGCGGTTCTGTGGAAAGCTTTGTCTTATGACGTTGACTTGATCTCGTCACAGCAGGACGTAATTAATCAGTTATATAATATGAATATCTCGATTAGTGACTCTATTCCTGAGATTCAAGCTGAATATAACTTGATGGTTGATAAGATGGTCCGCGAAAAAGTATCGAGTAATCAGGTAGTCATTGCTAAAAACCAGGTATTTATTGCGGAACGTATTTTACGTTCTATTAACTCCGTTTTCATTGCTACAGAGAATTCTGAAAACTCAGCGCATGACTTTGGTGTCGATATTGATACTTTTGGTGTGTACTTAAATGCACAGCTAAACGGCAATGCAGAACTGGGTGTTGCTAGAGTTGAGTCCCCAGAAGTACGTGAATCTTTAGAAGGCATTAAATCTGAGTATGATCAAGTTTTAAAATCTGCAGCGACATCAGTTCTTAAACATACAAATCAAATTGTAAACGTACGGCAGTCATCGGGTGAGATCTTCTCGCAATCTGATGAAATGTTATCTGCATTGGGTAATCTTTCTGAGCAAACACAGTATGGTTGGAAAGCCTTTGCTTTAGTTGCGCTTCTTACATTATCACTTATTGGTTTAATTAGCTCGGTCTTAAAGCTTTTATCACTTCGTAGTAAAGCGGATAAACAACGTGTAGCTACCTTGCAAGAAGAATATGACCGAAACCAAAACGCGATTTTACGTTTACTAGATGAAATCGCCGACTTGGCAGATGGTGACTTGCGTTCATATGCAACGGTATCTGAGGACTTTACAGGAGCTATTGCCGACTCGATTAACTTCGCGATTGACCAATTACGTGATCTTGTATCCCGAATTCATGAAACTTCTCAGGAAGTTGCCCGCTATACGCATGATACACAAAATATTACTAACCAGTTGGCAGAAGCATCAGAGCATCAGGCACAAGAAATTGCTGGCGCGTCGACTGCAATGAATGAAATGGCATTGTCTATTGACCAAGTATCTTCAAATGCATCTGAATCTACCGAAGTAGCAGAGCGTTCGGTAGAAATTGCTTCTAATGGAGCACAAGTAGTAAACCGTTCAATTGAAGGGATGGACACGATTCGTGAACAGATCCAAGAAACCTCTAAACGTATTAAACGTTTGGGTGAGTCTTCACAAGAAATTGGTAACATTGTATCGTTAATTAATGACATTGCGGACCAAACAAACATTCTTGCATTAAATGCAGCAATTCAAGCATCTATGGCAGGTGAAGCAGGACGTGGTTTTGCCGTGGTTGCAGACGAAGTACAGCGTCTTGCAGAGCGTTCTGCATCGGCAACTAAACAGATCGAAACTCTGGTTAAAACAATTCAAACAGATACGAATGAAGCTGTTATTTCAATGGAACAAACAACTACTGAGGTTGTGCGCGGAGCGAACTTGGCAAAAGATGCAGGTATTGCCTTGGACGAGATTCAAAAAGTATCTGGTGACTTGGCAAACTTGATGGCCAACATTTCTGATGCAGCAAAACTTCAGTCTGCATCTGCGAGTCACATTGCGACAACCATGACCGTCGTACAAGAAATTACTTCGCAAACGACAACTGCAACATTCGATACAGCGCGTTCTGTTTCTGAATTAGCAAATATGGCAGAGTCATTACGTGAATCGGTAACGGACTTTAAATTACCTGATTAAATTGGGGACGAGGATAGCTGTTTCTATACTAGCTATTCTTCTAAAAAGTATTAACAACACCAGATAAGTATTGGGGACACAGCTATTTATCTGGTGTTGACTCTGTCGTTTTTCTCCATTTAGGGGACAAGCAAAAGAAGCCTTTGCTATGAAAGAAATATTAAAAACTTTAACTGAAGCAATGATGCTACCGGAAGATAGCTATTCTCAACAAGATGCTGAATTTCTTGATATCTTCGTTGAAGAAATTGAAGAAATTTTTGTTGAATTACAATCTTTGATTCATGAATGGATGCAATCTAAAAATGTTGCTACGCTGACTGAGATCCGTCGCCATTTTCATACCTTGAAAGGTTCAGGGCGAATGATTGCAGCGAAATCCTCTGCTGAGCTTGCTTGGACTGTAGAAGATACGCTTAATCGGGTAATCAATGAGAGTCTCACATTAACTCCTAACATCCAACAATATGTTCAGTTGGTATTTAAGTTCTATTTCTTTAAATTAGTAGATGACTTTAAATCTAAAAAGGAACATGCAGTAGATTTTAGACCTCTTATTTTATTGGGACAACAATTACAACAACAGCAAAGTTTAGAGCCTGCTTTAGATGAACTTTTATTATTGTCGGATACTCTCACTGCGGAAACTAAGACTGGTTTAGAGGTGGGTGATTTAGAACAGGAATCAGATAATTTAACTCTAGAAACCTCCATAGAAAGTGAACATAACCTTGCTGAAACCTTAGTTTTATTTATGGAGGAAGCGGAAGAACACTTAGCGACCATCGATCAGTTCTTAGAACAAGAAATACATCAGCACGAGAGTTACAATGCATTAATCCGTGCATTACATACGTTGCGCGGCAGCTCGGCAATGGCTCAGGTAGAAGCAATTTTTGATGCCAGTACCAAGGTTGAACATTTATTCAAAATCTTATTACAAGAAGAGCTTTCTTCTCATTCAGAAGAAATTTTACTACTTCGTGATTACCGTGAGTTTATTCGAAATAGTTTAGATCTATTGGCTGCGCATTGCTCTAACGAGCAATTAGACTCTAACCTGAAACAGTTCAATCAGGTTTGGGATGCTTATATGGAACAACATGGGGAGCATGCGAGCCCGCTCACGCCTCCACATGGTTTAGTATCTCAGCTGTTACAGCTAGATGTTTCAGAATTACTTGATGCAGAGTTAGATTTTGAAAAGGGAATTCGTTCTGAGTTTCCTCATTATCTTGAACGTTTAAGTGAACAAGCTGATTTGTTATTGCAACATACTCAGTCGCAGGCCATGGTTGGTTTATATGAATATACGAACCAGCTGAAAGATAGCTATGACGTATTGCTTGATCGACCTGATTTATTACACTCAGATTATGTTTTTGAAATTTATCAGAAAGCACATCAACAATTAATTCAGTTATTTGATGCATTAGCTGCGGGTCAAAGAGTTAGTATTATTGAGCAACACCAAAATATTTTGGAAGAGCTAAAACTATATACCCAATATATTCCAAGCCTTAATTCTGAACCATTAGAAAGTCATCAGGAAGTTGTTGAGTCGCTATTTAGTGCTGATGTAGAACAAACAGCAAATGAATCTTCAGCATCTATCGAAAGTGTATTAACTGATCATGTAGTCATGAGTCAGAGTGTGCATTTAGATCGCCAGTTCATGTCTACTGAGCACGTAAACCGTTATTTTGATCCAGAACTGTTAGATATTTTTCTTGAAGAAGCCGATGAGTTGCTTGAAGGAATGGATACAGATCTTAATATTTGGGTTAATGATCAAGAGAACTTTGCTGCTCTTAATAATCTGATGCGCTATTTGCATACCTTAAAAGGTGGGGCAAATATGATTCAGGCAAATTATATTGGTTTAATTGCACATGAATTAGAAAGTATTTATGAGCGCTTAATTCAAAGACAGTTAATTACTTCATCTGCTCTCATTGATTTTATTCGTCTGGTTCAAGATGATTTAGCTGATCGCCTACAAATAGTACGTGAACAGCACCTAGATTATGCTGCTTCTCATACTATTCAAGCACTTAAGAATGCAGGTAAGGTATATAATTCACTCGGGTCTGCTGCTAAAGAGATGCAAGCAGAGTCTGAAACAGATGTTATACCGGAATCAAGTGTTGAAGTATTACAACAAGAAGCTATACACAATACTGCGTTAAATCTTGATGAGTTAACTTCTAATTTTGAGCAGATTGTTGAGTCTAATATTAGACTTGTTGAACACACAGAATTACAAGTTTTTGATGCAGAAGGCTATACAGACAGTATCCAAGATCAGGATATTGACTCTGTAGTCGAGCAGACCTTTATGGAGGAAGCGGCCGAGCTGTTAGAGATGGCCGATCACCTATTAAAGCAGTGGTTTGAGCAGCGTACCAATCGTAGTATCTTGCTTCAGCTACAAAGGGCTGTGCACAGCTTGAAGGGTGGTTCCCGTATGGTGGGACTTGAAACCGTACAAGCGATTGCTTATCAACTTGAAAACGCTTTTGAAAAATTTGCGCTTTATCATTTTAGCTCAAATATTTATGACAACTTGTTAGAGAGTGCGATTGTTTGGTTAAAAGAGGCAATTTTCAAGCAAAATTATCAACATTTCGATGGTTTACAACAAAGTTTAGAAAATATTCAGTTTATTGAAACTGCAATACAAATTCCAAGTAAGTTGACCAGAACTGATCTATTTAGCACTGAACCTGTAATGAGCTTTGTGCAAGGTGATGGTGCAGAACCACCGCCAATGATGGGGGCATGGGAACAAGCACAGCATCTTGAACAAAATAATGAGATGATCCGGGTTTCGGCAGATTTAATTGAGAAAATGATTGATTTGTCTGGTGAAAATTCGATTAACCGTTCACGAATTGAAATGGATCTCAGTCAATTTGGTCATACGTTAGTGGAAATGGAATTAGCCATTCAACGACTAGCAGACCAGTTACGTCGAATGGAAGGCGAATTAGAAAGTCAGATTATTGCAAAACACGGTATTGAGCACTCTCGTTATACAGAATTTGATCCTCTAGAGATGGACCAATATTCTTCATTGAATCAATTATCGAAATCACTTGCGGAATCTGCATCGGATTTAGTGGATTTTAAAAATACATTATCTGAAAAAATCAGAGACACTGAAAGTTTGCTGGTACAGCAATCACGTATTCAGGCCGAAATTCAAGAAGGTCTCATGCGAACACGATTAGTACCATTTTCTCGATTGCTACCTCGTTTACAAAGAATTGTGAGGCAGACTTCTACTGCGTTGGATCGACCAGCAGAGCTTTTTGTTAATAATACCGAAGGTGAATTAGACCGAACAATGCTAGAACGTTTGGTTACACCACTTGAGCACATGCTTCGAAATGCAATTGACCATGGTTTAGAAGATCGTGTGCAACGTGAACAAGCGCGAAAACCAGAAACTGGACGTATTGAACTGAATATTCATCGTCAAGGTACGGATGTTGTTGTTACATTTAAGGATGATGGCCGAGGTATTGATATCGAGAAGGTCCGTCAAAAGGCCCTATTGTCTGGTTTGATTAATCCTGAACAAGTATTAGAACATCAAGATATTTTACAGTTGATTTTCCATCCAGGGTTAAGTACAGCCGATCAAGTCACTCAGATTTCAGGTCGTGGTGTAGGACTAGATGTTGTACAAAGTGATATTAAAGCTTTGGGCGGACATGTGAGTGTGGACTCTGTGTATGGGCAAGGAACAATCTTTACCATACGCGTTCCGACCACAGTAGCTGTTAGTGATGCCTTAATGGTTAAAGTTGCTGATCAACAATTTGCAATTCCGTTAGCTCAAATTGATCGAATTGTTCGAGTTTCACCAACATCATTAGAACAGTATTTTGGAAGTGCACAAGAATTCTTTGAATTTGAAAATAAACGCTATCCATTACGCTATTTATCTGAGTTTGTTGGTAATCAACCAATTCCACGTTTAAGCGGGATGATGTATTCATTACCAGTATTAATGATTAAGACCAATAATGGACAAACAATTGCATTATTGGTTGATCAGCTTATTGGTTCACGTGCGCAGATTGTGGTCAAGCCAATCGGGCAGCAGTTCTCTAGTATTGGTGCGATTGCAGGCGCAACTATTTTAGGTGATGGTCAAGTTTGTCTAATTTTAGATGGACAAAATATTGCTCGCCAAATTCAGTCTACCCGCCGACATAAGCAGCTGAATGAAGCTATCTATAGACAACGTGAGTCTGATGAACGCCGTCTCATTATGATTGTAGATGACTCTGTCACAGTCCGTAAGGTAACGACTCGTTTACTCGAACGTCAGGGCTATGACGTAGTAACTGCTAAAGATGGTGTCGATGCAATTGAGCAGTTGGAAAATATTAAACCAGATCTGATGCTGCTTGATATCGAAATGCCGCGAATGGATGGCTTTGAAGTACTTAACCTCGTGCGACATCATGATCTACATCAAGATATGCCAGTCATTATGATTACATCTAGAACTGGCGAAAAACACCGTGAACGAGCATTTACTTTAGGGGTTAACCAATACATGGGTAAACCTTTCCAAGAAGAAGACTTACTTCACAATATTGATGCTTTTTTCACGACACGTGAAGAGGAACTTGCCTAATGAAGAGTCATATCAGTACATCTTTAATTAATGAAATGGATCAGCAAGAACTTCAACATTTAATTACTGTTTCAACTGGTTTTATTGATGCATATATTATTGAATGCGATCAGCAAGTGCCGATGCTATTGCCACAAAACATAGTGTTATCAGCTATGGATGTTAAAAATGGTATTAAGCATATTGAATGGCATGATGTAAAACTTCCAGTCTATACAGTGCATAATGAAATTGATTCGCGAGCGGTGGCATTAGTTATTGAAAGTGAAGATATCAGCCAACGTTTTGCACTCATATGTAAATCGATGCCAGTTTCAGTTCGTCTGCGTATTTCTGAAGTCGTAGATGAAAACGAAGATATACAGGACTCTTTGCAGTACCCAACTGTATTTAAATATGTGCGTATGGAGAATCAGCGCTACCACGTTCCTAATTTGCAATATATTCAAAATTCGCTTCATCTATAAAAAAAAGGAACTCATTTTGAGTTCCTTTTTTAATTTTTATTTAGCTAATAAATTTTCTAAAATTTGCTCATAAATATCAGTGAGTGGATCGAGGTCATGTACGTCAACATGTTCATTAATTTGATGAATTGTTGCGTTAAGAACGCCTAACTCTAATACCTGTGCGCCTGTTGGAGCAATAAAACGCCCGTCAGAAGTACCACCACTTGTTGAAAGCTCAGTTTCAGTGCCAGTTACATTTAAAATAGCAGTTTGAGCCGCATTAACGAGTTCACCAACTGGAGTCAGGAAAGGTAAACCAGAGAGATTCCAAACGATTTCATATTGTAAACCGTGTTTATCTAAAATCTCATGAACGCGTTGTTTAAGTTGTTCAGCAGTCACTTCTGTTGAATAACGGAAGTTAAAAGTAACTTCTAAAGTACCTGGAATTACGTTGGTTGCACCAGTTCCAGCATGAATATTTGAAATCTGAAATGATGTTGCTGGGAAATATTCATTTCCATTATCCCAAACGCTTTGGCATAGCTCTGTTAAAGCAGGTGATGCTTCATGAATTGGGTTTAGTGCTAAATGTGGATAAGCCACATGACCTTGTTTACCTTGGACCTTTAATACAGCATTAAGGGAACCACGACGCCCATTTTTAACAATATCACCTAATTTATGAGTACTTGAGGGTTCGCCGACCAAACACCATTTAATTTTTTCATTACGTTCTTCAAGAGTCTCAATAACCTTGACCGTACCGTTAACCGCAGGGCCTTCTTCATCAGAAGTAATCAGAAATGCGATAGATCCTTTATGGTCTGGGTGTTTTGCTACAAAACGCTCAGATGCGACAACCATAGCTGCCAAAGCTGTCTTCATATCTGCCGAACCGCGACCATATAATTTTCCATCGCGGATTTCAGGTGCAAATGGGTCTGAATTCCATGCTTCTAATTTACCTGTCGGGACTACGTCAGTATGACCTGCAAAACAAAATACAGGTTCTTCAGTTCCACGACGTGCCCAGAGATTATCTACCTCACCAAAACGCATTGGTTCAATATGAAAACCAACTTGGCTTAAACGGTCTGCCATGATGGTCTGGCAAGTATGATCAATTGGAGTAACAGAAGGTTGTTGTAAAAGTTCTAGGCTAAGCGAGAGAGTATCTGAATGGTTCATACCGGAAATTGCGTGCTGATCAGGTGAAATATAGTCCGATATAATAGGCGAATCTCTACGTGATGGGTACGTAAAAATAAAAAAACCTTATCGGAATGATAAGGTTTTTTAGTGACAACTCTAACTTACATTTTATCTTGTGTTTTTTCAGCAGTATTCGTTACAGCATCACCTGCTTTAGAAACATCTTTACCAAAACCCTTAAACGTATTACAGCCTGTTAAAACAACAGCAATCATTACAGAAGCAGCTAAAACTTTTTTCATCATTTTCTCCGTTTAAATTTAATAATGAAGTAAATTTAGATTAAAAAACAAACGGAAAAAGAAACATGACTGTTTAATAGTAAAAACGTTATAAAATGTGTCTAGAATCTTAAATTTATTGTTAATTATTTAAATTTCTGCATGTTGGACTTCAATTTTAAGTGTGAAGGGTGTCTAAACATATAAAACAGAACTTCCTGACCATTTTTACAATATAAGCCATCTGTCCACCAGTGTGCTGGGGCGGAACTAGGCTGTTTATTTGGACACAGCCATTCGTGCCTTTCTAATCGATAAAAAGAAGAATGAGGAATTGTGGTACCCCAATAGCCCAAACGACGCTTTAAATTGATCCAGTCAGGTAGAGGCTGCTGTAAATTTAACTCTAAAGGAAGATAAAGTTGTCCCTTTAAAACTGCAAAGCGTTGATGAATTTCAAAGTTTAATGCTTCAAGAAATTGAAATTGTTTGTTGGTAAAGTGGTAAAGCTTTTTGCTTAAAGTATCCTGACGGTTCAGGCCAATCCATTGTTCTAAATGTAAATCTGCCTCACCGAGATAATATTTTAAGGCAACCTCCCAATGTTCAATTTCTTGAGTTTCTTTATTTAGAATTAAAAAATCTAGTTCTCCTAAAGTTTTTGGCCCCTCAATTTTTTGAATACTATGTCCCAATAATTGATAGGGATGGTACTGATCCTCTTGTAACCAAAACCAGAGTAGATGCTCAAAGCGTAAACCTAAACGTGTACTTTTAAGCTGAGATAAAAACTGAATTAAAGGCTCTGGGGACTGATCGAGCTCTTTTAAACGTGGCAAATAATTTTGAAAATGACTTTCCCATACTTCGGTTGGATGTAGCTTAAAATGATGTTGTATAAATAGACTTTTTGGTAGTTGGGAAAGTAAATTTGGACTAGCAATACAAAATGCGAGCTGTCGGACTATAGGATGTTGAAATTGTAGCCATGGCTCGAAATAGGACGTTTTAACTGAGGCAATATTCATACATTTAATACTCGAAGTAATTCATCCTAATTTCCTAACGGATCAACAAAAAAACATTAGAAAAACACTTTATACTAACGCCAACAGCAGGTTAAGGTTTATATATGCGAACATTGTTCTGGCGCTCTTTAGTCGTGATTTTTATCACGCTAGGCATTATTGGAGCAATTTTACCAGGTATGCCAACAACAGTGTTTTTGATTCTGGCTGCTTGGGCTGCTTCAAAAGGCTGGCCACAAATGGATGATTGGTTGTTAAACCACCCTAAATATGGACCAACATTACGTGATTGGCGAGCCAATGGCACAGTACCTCGTAAAGCGAAGTGGATTGCAAGCATAATGATGGCAATTAGCGGAATTATAATGCTATTTACTTCAGCGCCACTTTTGGTCAAGGCTTTTACTGATATTACTATGTTCATCGTTGCAGTTTGGTTATGGCTACGCCCTGAGCCAAAATAAAAGATTAATAATCTTTTATTTTGGTGCAAGACAAGCAGTGAAACTGCGCGTAGATAGAAGAAGATTGATAATCTTTTATTTTTGGCGCAAGACAAGCAGTAAAACTGCGCGTAGATATAAGAAGATTGATAATCTTTTATTTTCAGTGCAAAAGAAGCCCTTACAATAATTTTTTAGCTAAACTCAAAATATTTGAGTTGATATAAGAGAATAAGTTCAATGTCTCAATTTAAGTTCGAAGATGCTGATGTTCTCATCGATTTAGCAAACCAAACATTAACTTTGCCTAAACATAATAAGTTTTATGTCATTTCTACAGGAAAGAATGGAATTGGTGAGCAGGAAAACACGGGTAGAACACCACGTGGATGGCATAGAGTGGCGAAGAAAATTGGTGCAGAGTCTCCCCAAAATGCAGTTTTTATCGCGCGTAAGCCAACAGGGGAGGTTTATAGCACTGAGTTAGCTGCGCAATATCCTGAGCGAGACTGGATACTTTCTCGTATTCTCTGGTTAGATGGCCTAGAGACTGGGTTTAATAAAGGGGAAGGCCACGACACTATGCAACGTTATATCTACATTCATGGAACTCCAGACACGCAACCAATGGGGGTGCCCATGTCACATGGGTGTGTTCGAATGCGTAATGAAGAAATCATTGAGCTATTTGATTTAGTTGCTGAAGATGCATTAGTTTATTTATCTGAAGAATCTTTAACCTGAGTGCGAGTTTTATCTATTCTTGGTTAGCGGTGTAAATGCAGAAAATATTGAAATAAGTGTTTAAATAAAATACAAAAAATTGTTTTTTACTTAATAATGACTTATTTTTAATCATTCATTCGCATTTTTTTAAAAAGAAGTCGAAAAGCGTTTGACACCTGTTAAAGATTCTCTATAATGCACCTCACAAACGATGAAGACGTTAAGGGCGCTTAGCTCAGTTGGTAGAGCGTCTGCCTTACAAGCAGAATGTCGGCGG
>RCUQ01000188.1_pt1 | contig 40386 bp, 56 predicted proteins | sample 2166351 | NCBI WGS metagenome assembly RCUQ01 (sample SAMN09932597, study PRJNA488358) | compost metagenome | feature: garden; material: soil; isolation source: compost soil in acetonitrile-enriched culture | place: Germany: Experimental Botanical Garden Goettingen | collected 2016-01-27
TTGGGACCAGAGGGTCGGAGGTTCGAATCCTCTCGCCCCGACCATGGATTTAGCCGTTTCGGCTAGGCTGGTTTTACAGCCGGTTTTACAGCGGGCGTTCTGGCTTTGAGCTCATCGAGCCGCCGGATGCGGTCCATGAGCAGTTCATCCTTCTTCACGTAGCGCCGCATCATCGATGCGACGTAGTCCTCGGACCAGGTGAAGATCTCCGCGATTTCACGTTCATCCAGGCCGCCGAGATACATGCGGGTAGCTGCCGTGCCCCGGAAGTCATGGAAGTGCTTGTCGATGCCGGCGCGCGTCTTCGCCTTCTGGAATGATGAGCCGAAGCCTGTGCGCCAACTGGCGCCGTCCTGATTCGTCAGCACCGTGGTCGACCGCTTGGGGATAGTCGCCAGATGCTCGCGTAGCTCGCCGTAGAGAGGGATCAGCGTGGTCTTGCGGTGCTGGCTCTTGCCCGTAGAAATCTCGATCGCCAGAGGCCCGACGTGGTTCCACGACAGGCGCAACAGATCGCTGGTTCTCAGGCCGGTCAGGGCTGCAAGTTTGAAGGCTGCGATCATCTGGGGTGACGAAGCGGCCTCGAGCCGGTTCATGTCTTCCGGCGTCCAGATGATCATGGAGCGGTCGCTCTTGTAGAGTCGCTGCATGCCCTTCACGGCGTTGGTCATCAGGCGTCCTTCGTCCATCCCGAAGGACAGCAGGCGGCTCAGCACCTCCAGGCCGACATCCGCAGACCGGGGGGTCGCCTTGTACTCGTCGCGCCATTTGCGGATCGCGACGCGGATGAGGGGCCTGTCGAATGCGGCGATGCTGGTCTTGCCGAAATGGGCCTGGATGCGATCCAGCCATGGCGTCCAGTTCTGACGCGTCTTCGCCGAGATCTCGTTGCGCCAGTGGTCGCTGCCGCGCCATGCGGCGCAGAGGGACGCCAGCTTGGTGGAGTCCAGGGTGCGACGGCCGGCGGTGAGCTCCGCCAGTTCGGCGACGAATTCGGGGCTTCCTGGTGCGCTCTGAACGCGAGGTCCGCCGCGCCAGGCGTAGACGTAGGTTCGCCCCTTGGCTGTGACGACGTGCACGCCCTTAATGTCGAGCATCGCCATCGCCCAGCAGCTCACGAATCTCCGCATCCAGTGCGTAGTCTTCAGCTTGGGCTGGAGTCACCATCAGCGGCAAGATGCTGACCTTGCCGTCGGGTGTGATGTCGACGCGATGATTTCCTCCATCAATCGCCCTTTGAACCAGCGACGTCAGGCTACGGCGGGCAGAGGTGGTCCGATTCATAGAACGGGTTCCCCTAGAGCCAAGCGGATGCGGACCCGGCCCAGAGGCGTCAGGCGATAGCCATCTCGGTCGCTGAAAACGGCGTCGCCGCCGATCTTGTCGCGGATCTGCGCCATGAGAGGCCCGATGGCGCCTACGTTGCGGAGGATCGCCAGATCAGATCGAGGCAAGCGCTTGCGGATGGTATAGCGCGTCAGGGGCTGGCGCTCTTCCTCCAGGCGCGCGGCGATCCAGGCCGCGCCGGCCGACAGACCAAAGGCCTCGCCGATGGCGACGGCCCGCACGTCGTCGAGGGCGGCGCAGGCGCGGTCCACGATAGCGGTTCGAAGGTCAAGGATCATGCGGTCGCCTCGGCGAACAGGTCGGGGTGGGGCGGCGCGCTGTCGGCGCCATAGACGGTTCGAAGGGACTGTTCGGCCCAGGTGCGGTGCCCAGTCGCGTCGTGATGCCGGGCGGCGACGCCGGCGGCGTTTCGGCCGAGCCAATGCGCGGCCGTGCCGTGGCAGACGGTGCAGCCGGCCCTAACGGTGCGGATTGTCTCGGCCGAGCGGGTCATACGTCCTGGCTCTCGGGCGGGGCTGTGGCCTTGATCGCTTCGACGACGGGTCCCGCGCGTTGCAAGAGGGCGTCCAGATAGGCCCAGGGCTCGGTGTTTTTGCCTGCTTGGCGCTGCTCGAGCTCGCCCTGAAGTTCAGGGATCAGGTCGAGCATGACATGGAAGAGCTCGTGTCCCTGTTCGATCGTCACCGGCTTGTGGCCCTTGATGTCGACGTAGAGGGCGAGCTTGTCTTTGAAGTTGGCGAAGACGGCGCCGGTCGACATCCCGGCTTTGGCGGCGATGTCTCGGATAGTGGCCTTATCGTAACCGACCGTGTCGAACAGGGCCTCTGCGGCATTCCTCACCTTGGACTTGGTCAAGGCCTTGGCGGCCTCGCGCTTGTTCATGCGGCGCTCTGGCTGCTCGTCCAGCGCAATGGCAGAGGCGACCGTGGAGGCGGGCACGGGGGCGAAAGTCGATCCGTCCATCAGGAGGGTTCCTTGGTGATCTGAAGGTTGGCCAGCATCAGGCGGCTGCCATGGTTTCGGGGATGCTGCTGGCGCTGACGACGATCTTGGCGATCTCGAGCATGGCGCGCTGTTGGTCCGGTCGCATCTGGCCGAACAGGCGAGCCAACTGGATGCCGGTGATGGTGCTGCCCTGGGCGGCGAGCGGGTCGCCGATCGGGCTGCCGTCATTGCGGAGAGGCGGCAGCAGATCCTCGGCCTCGATGCCGAGAACAGGACGCATGCGGGCGAGGGTCGAGATGGCGAGGCGGTTGTCGCCCTTCTCGTATTTCTGGACCTGCTGGAACGACAGGCCCGCTGCTTCGGCCAGACCTGTTTGGGTGAGGCTGCAGCGCATACGGGCTTTCCGCAGACGCTGGCCGATTTCGACATCCAGCGCGGTGGCGGCTCTCTTGTTCATGAAAGGCGACCTTTCAGGAGGATGGAAACGACGAGGTAAGCGAGGGCGAACACCACGAAGAGGCGCGCCAGAACTGGTCGGCTGAGTTTCATCCGCGCAGCCACGCGACCAGGAAGGCTAGGGCGACAATGACAAAGCCGACCGGCGAGCCGATCGCGGCGTCGACCAGGCCGACGCCGACGGCGAGAACTGAGATGTTGACGACCCAGCGAGCGATCTGTGAGCGACGAACGCGGCGGTTCGGCAGTTCGCGGATCTTGATGGATGGCCCAGGCTTGAAGGCTTCGCTGCCGACGATGTTGTGGGACTGGCTCACTCCTGGATCTCCTGGATGGAGCCGCCCAATCGGCTGTAGAAGCCAAGCATCACGCCAGAGAGGAATGATGCGCCCTCAGACAGTTGCGGGTCAGATGCGACGGCGGGATGATCGCGGACGTAGAGGTTGAATGTCTCGGTCAGGATGAACATCCGATCGAGGGGTTCGGCGGCGTCGTTGATCGCGACCACTCAGATCTCTCCCAAGGCGGAGAGGTAGAGGTCGAGGATGGCCTCCTCTTCCTGGCGCTTGGCCTTGTCCTGCTTCCGCAGGCGCAGGACCTTGCGCAGGATCTTGACGTCGTAGCCCTCGCCTTTGGCTTCGGCGAAGACCTCCTTCATGTCGACCATGACGGCCTGCTTGTCCTCCTCGAGGCGCTCCAGGCGCTCGATGATGGAGCGGAGGCGGCCTTGGGCCGAGGCGGTCAGGACGTCGGACGATGCGTCGAAGACGGCGTCGCCGTTGGGCTGTGCGGAGGCCATCAGAAGCCGCCGTCCGTGACGACAGGCTCGGACACCAGAAGAAGGCCGACGCGCGAGCCTCCCTCCTCAGTGTCGAGCAGGCCGCCCTCGATGGTGTGGACGTCGCCACCCGCGGTCACGAAGAAGACCTCGGCGTCCGGGTCAGCCAGCGCCTCCATCTTTGCGATCAGGTCTTTGATTGTCAGGGCCACTACGCGGCCTCCTTAAGGGTGGAGCGAAGCTCGGCGGCGATCATCGCCCCGACGGCGTCGACGTCGGCGTCGACGGCCATAAGGGCGGCCTCCAGGGCTGGAAGCCGGTCCTCGGGGGTGTTGGGGTGCTCGATCTGGAAGATCAGGCTGCAGGCGCGGTTCTCGAGGCGAGTGCGCTGGGCTTTCAGACGCTGGAGCCGGGTCATGCCGCAGCCCTCGAGGGCGTGGCGGCGGCGTTCAGCGACTGCAGGGCCTGGGTCGGGGTTTTGCCGAGCAGGTGCCAGAGGGCGATGTCGCAGTCGGCGGGCTCGCGGCCGAGGGCGGCGGCCGTTTCGACCAGGTCGCCGCGGAAGCTGTGATGCACTTCCTTCAGCGTGGACAGCTGGCCGACGGACCAGCCTGAAGGGCCGCTCTTGCGGGCGTAGTGGGTGAGGGAAGCGCGGTGGCGCCCTCCCTGAACCTGTAGCTTTGCGGATGCGGGCATTCGCTCCCCCTGTTCAACGTCAGGAAGAGTTCGGATAAACCGACGTTCTAGTCAAGATCAAAAAGTCGGATAATCCGACGCATCGGATCGCGGTGAACCGAAAACGCTTAGAATCGGTCTGTGACTGTTAGTCAGGAAGGCTTGGCTGGACTCGGGGAAAATGACGCAGAGCTATCGACGATCGTCCTAGCGGCGCTTCTGAGTTGCCGAATGGCGAGGGCCTCGCCAGGCGGCATTAGGAGCTCGAAGGGTTCGACGCCCAGCCACACTGAGACTTGGTCAACCGTCTCTTGGGTATAGCGCTGCTTGCCATTCCATAAGTCGCTTGCCTTCGCTCGAGGCCACCCGAGTTCACGTTGGGTGTCGGCCTGGATCTTGCCGAGGAAGGTGCACCATTCGCGAAGATACCAACGGTGCCCGAGATCGGCGGGCGGTGTGGATGATCGTTTGGTGGGCTTTCCCGACATGCCCCAACTGTGTGCGGCGCCGGTCATCTTGTCGGCCCCGATAATCCGAACGAATCGAGTTGACTCAAACGTCGGATTATCCGAACTATCGAGCCTATGAAGCTGGTTCGGCTCCGAAAAACGCGAAATTGGTCGCAAGACGACCTAGCTCGGCTTCTGGGCCTGAGCTCGCGCGGCCACATCAGTGACTGGGAAAACGGTCGAGAGCGCGTTCCTGCCGAGCACGCCATCGCCATAGATCGTATTTCGGGCGGAGAGTGCACCGTTGCTGACTTGCGCAGCGATCTCCACGACGTGCGCGTCATGCATCCCGAGAGGCCATAGCCATGGCGCCGGGGGGTTTGATCACCGACTGCGACGACTGCGCCTGGCAGGTCTGCTTCAAGGCGACCGGATGTCTTCGGGCAGTTGCCGCTGAGCGCGGCATTGATCCGAACGAACTGCTGGATCAGATGCCGCCACTGCTCCTGGTGCGAACCTTGACGGCGGCCGAGCTGGAAGAGCTTGCGGCCGAGGTCGCGGCCGACCGACAACCCCTGATCCACATTCCACTTGGTGCGTCGCATGACTAGCGCCGCGCCCTCCCCACGCCTCGCCCGTGCCGCCTCGCGGGACGAGGCTGGAACGCCCGGCGCCACCGGCCAGACTCTGCGTCGTGCCGGGCGTTCCTCCCCCTTCTCGGCCCCGCCCTGCCCGGGCAGGGCCATGTCTCTGCCGCGTTCGGAAGGCTGCGCCTTCCCGACCCGACGCGGCTTCCAGTTCACCGCCACCTCTCCTTTCAAACTGATGGCGGTGTTTCCCGTCGGCGCGACGTTCAACCACGTCCCCCCTGTCGCGCCGGCGGGCTTCCTCTTTGACGAAGCAGGGATGCGGTGCTGACCCGTCCCTTTGCTCCTGTACTGGCCCTGTCGGCCGAAGCGTCCCCAATCGGTTTCCGGTTTGTTCGAAGACTTAACGAAGTCTTGCCGCGCCGCGCCTGCTGCGCGCGCCTGAACTCTCTGCATCGACACCTGCTGAAGCGCCTCGCCCTGGACCGCGAGCGCGGCGGGATCCCGTAGCGCCGGAAGCGCCCCAACCACATCGGCAAGCGCGCGACGCCAGCCAGACGGTCGGACCGATCCGCAACCGCTCATCCATTCGCCTTCGGGCGCCGGGGGATGAAATTCGCGGTGCGGAACGACGACGCCAGAGGCGGCGCGCACGACCCCCTTGCCCTCATCAAAGCCAAACGTGGCCGCCTTACGGACGGTCATCGGGACGCCTTTTGCCAACGCCCGGCCCTGAACCGCCGGAGCGAATGCATGTCTGCGCCCGGTGTTCAGCGCCGTCAGGCGGATTCGCAGGGAGCGAATCCTATGAACCCGCGCCAGCACGCGTATCTCGCGCGCACGCTTCAGGACGCCTGTGGCGGCGTCGATGCCTGCCTGAACATTCTCGAGGTCACGCCCTTCAAGATGGGCCGCACCCACATGTACGACTGCCGGGAGCCTGGCAGCGGCCGCACCATGCCGATCGGGGCGGTGACGTTCCTGGAGCAGCACCAGCAGCGCGCCACCGGCCAGGCGGGGATCTACACGCCGGCGCTGGCCTCGACCGATCAGGAGCCGACCGAGGCGCAATGCGCGACCAGCGAGGCCTGTGAAGCCAGCGAGGTCATGGCCATCGCCCAGCGCCTGGTTCGCAAGGCGGGCGAGGACAACGTCTATACCGAGACAGAGAAGCGGGAGATCGAGCCGCACCTGCTGCGCGTTGAGGCCCACATTCGCGGCGTCCGCGCCGCCATGGACGCCACGTCATGAGCGCGCTGGCCATTCCCAAGCCGGGCAGTGGCTTCAAGAATGATCGGCGCGGTGACCCGGTCCGGCGCGGCAGCCGCGAGAGCCAATGCGTTTCCGATCCCAGCAGCTGGGAGCGGGCCTATCGCAAGGTTTGGTCGGCGGCCGACGGGGCCCAGCTGGAGAAAGAGGCCCGAATCTACGACGATCAGACACGGACGCAGGGCAGCCGACACGGCGCCTTGGGCTTCCGGGGGCGCGACCTGCTGGAGTTCATGATCCGCGAGTCGCGTCGGATGAACGGCTACCTCAAGGAGATGTCGATCCGAGGCTATGCGACCATGCTGAAGTGCTCGGTCCAGACCATCGTCAACGCCATGAAGGCACTGATCCGGGCGGGCTTCCTTGTGAAGGAGCGGCGCAAAACCACCCTGAACGAGAAGGGGCCGAGCGGGTATCGCAAATGCGTCCAGGACAAGAACATCTACATGGTGTGCAGACCATCCAAGGCGGCGGCGATGTGGCGCTACGCCTGCGGGCTGCGGAAGCAGAAGCAGGAGAGCCAAGCGCAGATGGCGGCGCGCCTCCGGGCCGAAGCTGACGCCCTGGAGATTGCGCGCGCTGATGTCGAGAGACGGGCTCCGAAGCTGCAGCCGATGCCGCCACACCTCGCGGCTGTGGCCAAGTACGCCCACATTGGTCGCTCCGATTCTAGCTCCTAGTGAGGAACCGTAGGGCGATCATAATTCTATACAGGTGAAGTATGCAGCGTCGCCCTGGTCGGGCGACAACATGATCCAGATTCAGAGTTGAGGCGCCGACAGGGCGACAATTACCGGCCAGCCGTGGGGCGGGCGCGCCCTCGCGCGCCCTGACGTGCACCCGGCTGACGCGAGCGCAGGAACATCGGGCGGCGTGCGGTCACGCCGTCGCTGGCTTGGCGAAGGGGCAGGGGGTCAGGTTTTCGCGCGTGGGGCGGGCGGCGGCGCTAGCGGCCGAGGGCCTTGTCGATCAGCTTGCGGATCGCGGCGCCTTCATCGACAAACCGGCGTGACGGCGAAGGAGATGATGTGGATCGAAAAATCACTGCTGTACAGCTGGAGCGCGCCAGGCAGCTGCTCATTGATGGCGATCGTACCGAGGCTGTCCGCGCGGGTGTCGAGGAAGCCGTCGATCGGCTGCTCTGGAACTACGACGCCAACAATCCCCTGGTTCAGGCTTACGTGCTGGCCAAAGTGATTGACGAGGCGGCAAGCCGTCTGAGCAGCGCCGTATTGGATTATCAGGACGGCTACGGCGATTTCGTCGGGGCGGTGATCAGCGAGCAGCGGGCTCTTCTAGCCGAGCTGCTGGATCTTGCGAACGAAGCCGTGGAAGACGCTGCAGATGGGCGCCTCTACGATGAGCGCATATCCGAGGACCGTGGCGAAGCGTCCAGCGACGACTAGTAGTTGCACGAACGTCGTTTTGTTCTAGGTACGGCTCAGCTTGATCAACAGGAGCCGAGCGTGACCGAACCGGCCGAACCGAAATCACAAGAGAGCGCAGGGCCTGAAACCGGAGCGCGCTGGACGGTCTTGGGTGTTGGGATCTCGGCCGTCTGGCTCATCGGGCTCGGTGTCTATGCATGTTTGAACTGGGAGGGCGTCTTGGCGCTGAAACCCAATGAGGTTGGCGACGCCCTAGCCGGCGCCTTCGCACCGTTGGCCTTCCTCTGGCTCGTCCTCGGATTTTTCCAGCAAGGGGCTGAGCTTCGCAACAGCGGTAGGGCTTTACGGCTTCAGGGCGAGGAGCTCAAAAACTCTGTCGAGCAGCAGCGTGAGCTGGTGGCGGTGACGCGCGAGCAGCTTCTTTATGAAAGCCAGAAAGAGGAGGGGCTACGCCGTAGTGCTCAGCCGATCCTCGAGCTGGTCTTGGGTCCTCGTATATCTTCTGGAGGAGTGATTTTGGGGCAAAAATTTGTGCTCTCTAATCACGGACGTGAGTGCACAGGGGTTGTGATCAATTTTTTTGGCTGCTCAAGGTCAACTATTCGATTTGATAATATTTTATCTACTGAACCTAGAGAGTTCACCATAAAAATGGATGATAAAATAATATTCCCTGTTCAAATTCAAGTTAGATATATAGACGGAATTCTGTCCCCCGGTTCTAAAGAGTTTATCTTTGGAGAATTCGATGGCGGATATTTCATTGATGAGGCGAAATTCAAGTTCGATCAGGTTTGAATTAGGTTTATATTCTATCAATCATTCGCGGCTGCCGGTTGACCAGAAGGCATGCGGCGGATGCGCGGGGCGGCGATCGGGAGGCGGATCCGTGGGTTCGGCCGGGCTGATGCGACGATCGTGCGTTCGATAACTAGGGACGCGACGAAGGTGTGGCCGCAGGGTTCGTCGCCGTCGACGTTCATGCACTGGAAGCGGAGCTCTCGGTAAAGCGCCGTGACTTCCCTGGTGGTTCGGACCTTGGCCAGGCTCTCGCAATGCGGGCAGTGGACGCGGATGGCGCCTCCGCCCCGGTGGCTGCGGTTGGCCTGAGCGCCGCCAAAACGGGTGTCGCGCGGTTCCGGCGCGGCAGCTTGGATCGTCATGTTTTTCCCCGACATCCCCCGAGGGACATCACTATCAGATTTCATGAAACGGCGCTCCCTTTTGTTGTGCGCAAACCGTGCGCTACGTCAGGTTCTGTCGTCATCACCTGAGCCGCCGAGCTCCATCTGCAGGACGGTCGACAGCCCTCCGGAACCGTTGAGGCTGTGGCGCGCCTCGACCACCAGCCAGCCGGCGGCGTCGATCTCGGGCTTCCAGCCGGAGACGCTGACGGACTTCTCAGGGAAAATGTCGGGCCGTCCCCGGGCCAGCGTCAGAGAGAACTTGGCGGCGGCCCGCTTCAGGCGCTTGAACTCGGTGTCAGCCGCGCGCCTGGCGCTGGCCAGGCTGGCGTAGGTCCGGGGCAGCTTCTTGGCGTTGTCTTCGTTGCCGACCACCACCTTCTGACGCGCGCCGCCGGCGCGGTCGTGCCACTCGGCGATGACGCCCGAATAGGCGTCGCGTTCGGCTTCCTCCCAGCTATGGCGGTCGCCGTCGCGGCGGGTGATCCGCGCCAGGCCGAGATCCGCGCCGCCCGGACTTTGGCCCGCGCCACAGCCCATGAAGACCAGGCTCTCGGCCTTCACCGTCGAGACAGCGTCGTGCAGGCGGCCGAGGCGCGCGATCAGGGCGGCGTCGCTCTCATTGCTCTGCGCCAGGTGAGCGACGGCGATGGCGGCCTTTTCCGGCGCGCAGCGCAGCTGCAAACCGTTCCGGCCGGCGATCTCGCCCAGGACGTCGCCCAATGTGGTCTGGCTCCAGGACTGCACCAGGCGCTTGCGAAATCCGCGCGTCAGGTCGGCCGATCGTGCGCGTATGGTCAGGACGTCGGGCGTTCCTGCATGGCCCCGCTGGTCGACCTTGAAGCGTCCCTTGTCGAACAGCTGGGGCGGCGCGGCCGAGCCGAGGTCCCGCCAGCCGATCGCAAGGGTGATGATCGCGCCGGAAGGCGGAACGGCCAGTTGTCCGTCGTGGTCGCTGAGCGCGATGGTGAGCTCGTCTGCATCGGCGCCGCGTTTTTCCGTAAGGTCCAGGCTGATCAGGCGCGGCGTCACCTGGGCACCGATGTCGACGGCGTCGACCACAAGGCGATAGACGGCCTGGCGATGAACATATTGGCCGCTCACGTCGTGGCCTCGGCGTCCGGGACCTCATCATCGACACGCTTCAGCGCCAGGGAGAAGTCCGAGATCCTGGGGACGCCGTTGTCCATGATCGAGCGCTGGGTTTCGTCCAGGCTGAGGATGACGAAGGCGCCATAGACGCGGCCCGCGCCATCGACCAATGGCCATGCCTCGCCGCTCTTTCCCATGGCGCGCAGGTCGTCCAGGCTTCCGACGTCGCCGAACGCCACCGGGGCCAGCATGCCGGTCAGGGTGATGTCGTCGTCACCTTCACCGACGAACTGCCCGAGCGGACGTGCGCCAACCCGGTCGCTGAAGGCATGCCGCCACGTCGTGCGGCGCTGCAACTGCTGATAGGTGAGAGACGGCAGGTCGAAGACGAACAGTCCGAGGGTCATCATGGCCATCAGTCGAACCCTCCGGGCTCGTCGCCGAAGGATCCCGGATTGGGAGCGTTGATCATTGCCAATACGCGGCGGGCTATGTCGTCGGCGCTTTCGCCGGGTTGCGCGTAGACGTTCACGGTCACGCTGCCGATCGACGGGCGCGCCGGCGCGGTTGAGGTCACCGCCGAGGGAGCGGCGCCGATGCGGGGGCCGGTATCGAAGGCCAGGGCCGGCGCGCCGGCGGAACCGACGGCAAGCGCCGCCGTCATCCCGGTGCCGACGCGCGACACGGCGTTCACGGCGTCGCCGGCGGATCGCGTCAGTCCGTGCGTCAGCCCTGCGATGGTGTCGTCGCCCAGGCCGGCGAAGACCCGCGACGGCGAATGGATGCCGAGGCGCGCCTTGAAGGCGGTGATCAGCTTTCCGCCAGCGCCCATGACGGCCCGGATCAGGTTCGGGATCCCGCCCAGCAGACCGTTGATCAGGCCCATGATCAGCTGGCCGCCGAACTGTCGGAACTGCGGCGCTAGCGCCTGCAGCGCCGGCCACACGCGCTGGAAGGCCTGCATCAGGATACCGACGGGGCTGAAGTTCGTGAACAGGCCGATCAGCCCGCGCACGGCCGCGCCGCCGATCTCCTTGATCTTCGTCCAGATGCCGGCCCACCAGGTGCTGATGGCGCCCCAGTTGCGGTAGATCAGGAAGGCAGCGGTCGCCAGGGCGATTATGCCCACGACAACCCAGGTGATCGGGTTGGCCAGCAGGGCGGCGGTGAAAGCCCAGGTCGAGGCGATGGCGCCGCCCAGGCCGGCCACCAGGGGGGCGAAGAAGGCGCCCGCGCCGGCCAGTGCGAACTGCAGCAGGGCGAAGGGGCCGAGGATGGCGGCGACGGCAAGCGCCAGGCCGCCGAAGACCAGCAGGCCCGTCGCGACGATGGCGACCAGGGCGCCGACGACTTGGATGACGCGCGGGTGGGCCTGGGCGAACTTGGTCAGGCGCTCAGAGGTTGCGGCGACGCGCAATGCAACCTCACGGATCACCGGCAGGAAGGAGGTGCCGGCGGCGATCGCGGCGCCCTTCAGGCCCTGCGTCGCCTGATCCATGGCGCCCTTGGCGCCGGACACGCGGTTCTCGAACTCCTTGGCCATGGAGCCCGCGGTTTTCTGGCTATCGGCGACGGCATTGAGGTTGGTCTTCAGGACGTCCAGCTGCGACAGCATGGGCGCGATAGCTGCGACCGATTCAGAACCGAACAGCTGGGTCAGGATCGAGGCCTGACGATCGGGCGAGAGCTTCTTTACGCGCTCGAGCACGTCGACGATGGTGCCGCCAGCATCGATCTGCATCGCCTTGGCGACATCTTTGGCCTCTAGCCCCAGGGCGGCGTAGGCTTGCTGCTGGGATTTGGTGGCGGCCTCGCCCTTGGTCAGGGCGAGCATGGTATTCTTGATGCCGGTGGCGGCGATCTCTTCGGCGACGCCCATGCCGACGATGGTCGAGCCCAGAGCGGCGACCTCGGATGCGGCTGCGCCGGCGACACCGGCCAGCGGCCCGACGCGGGTCACGACTTCCGAGATGGCTTGGGCAGTCGCGTTGCCATTGTCGCCGAGGTAGTTCACCTGATCGGCGAAGGCGCGGACCGCAGCCTGGGTCATGCCGAAGGCGGTGCGCCAGGTCGCCATCTTCTGCCCGGCGTCCTCGGCAGTCGTGCCGAAAGCGACGCCCATCTGGCCGGCATCCTTGGCGAAGCCCTTGAGTTCACCGCGCGCGATTTTGGCCTGACCGGCAGCGGCGATGATCTGGGCGACGCCTTCCGCCGGAAGACCCAGATCCTTGGACAGCTGCAGGACGTCGCGGTTCATCTGTTCGAACTGCTGGGGCGTGTCGAAGTCCACGACCTTCTTCACGTCCAGCATGGCGTCCTGGAAGGTGATCGCAGCGCTGGAGGCGGCGACCAGCGGTGCGGCAGCGACCATGCCGGCGCCGATCGCTGAGGCGCCAGCGCCGGCGGCGCTGCCGGCGAACTGCTGCGTCTGGTCATAGGAGCCGCGCGCGGCCTTCATCCGGCCCTGGCGGTCCTCGAGGGCCTTCAGCTTGGTGCGCTGCTGCTCCAGGGCGTCGTTGGCGTGACGCGTGTCCCGCGCCAGCTTGGCTTCCGCACCGCTGAGGTTCTTGGTCGACAGGCCCGCCCGATCCAGTCGGCCGCGTATCTCCTGCAAGGTGCGGGAATGACCTTCTTCGGACGCCTTCAGCGAGCGGACACGGTCGCGCGCCTGTTCGAAGGCGCGTGTCAGGGCCTTGGTCGGCTTCTCGGCGGCGTTGTGCGCCTGGGCCAGACGGGTGGCCTCAGTCCGGGCCGCCTTCAGGGACTCGCGGGTCTGGCCCAGCTTGTCGGTCATCTGCCGATAGGCGGCGATGTCTCGGGTCGCGCGCTGAAGTTCGCTGACCCGCTCGCGGGCGGCGCGCAGGGCCTTCGACGTTGCGTCGGTGTCGGTGCGGACGCCCTTCAGGAACCGCACGGCGTTGCCGGCGGCGTCCATGATCAGCTGAAGGCGAAGGTTGCGGGCCATGCGGCGGGCTCAACGGTTCTTGTCCGGCGCCGCATTCATGCGGTTCCAGCGCTCAACAGCGCGGTCGCGCCAGTCGAGGATCTCGGTGAAGGACATCTCGGCCATCGCCGCCGGCGGCCAGTGGAAGACGGCGGCGATGTCGGCCATGGCGTCGTCTATGCTTCGAGGCCAGCTTCCGCCTTCTGGCGCTTCTGCAGCAAAAAATTGGCGATCTCTCCGGCGATCGCGGTGCAATCCTCGGCCTCCATCGCCAGGAACTCCTGGGCGGTAATGACGGGCGAGGAGATGCGGCGCACCACCTTGGAAGCCGCGACCAGGTCGAGGTTCAGAAGATCGACCACCTTGGCCCCGGTCAGGGCGCCGCCGAGCGGCTTGCGAAGGATGATCTTGGTGATGACCTGATCGCCGCGCTTCAGGGGCGTGTCGAGCTCCACGACGGCGGTGGCGCGCTCTTTCTTTTCAGTGACTTCGTCGTCGGTGTTCATCGCATTTCCCCGGTGAGGCAGATGGGCGGCGTCCGGTTGACGCCGTGGAATGGAAGGGTGGGAGAGGGCGGCCGTCGATCCGCCGGCGACAGGTTCGTGCATGGGCGATCAGGTCGCTCGAGCAGAGCCTGCTGGTAGATCGACGGCCGCGACGTCATCTTCACGCGAAGCCGAGGATGCGGCGCTCTTCGGCCAGGCGGTCGACGCCATCGACGATGAAGACCTTGTTCAGGATGTCGATCTCGAACTCGTTGCGACCGTTCCGGGTCTGCAGGTAGTAGACGCAGGCGGTCTTGTAGGTGACCTCGGTGTCGCCGCCGACTTCGTCGCCGCCGGCGTCGATGGCGTAGGTGCGACCACGAACCACGATCTCGACGTGGTCGTAGTCGCCGGTCGCGGCGTTCTGATAGGCGCCGGTGAAGCGCAGCTGCGAGGCATCGACCTGATGCTCGGCGAAGGTCCGGTTCAGGCCCGGGATCTCGCCGCCGTAGGTGTGCTCGACCTCGAGGGCCTGCAGGCCGGTGAAGATCTTGACCGGGGCGATCATGCCGGAGCCGCGCCAGTCTTCACCCTCCATCTCAAGAGGCGGGCGGGTGAAGGATTTGCTCTCGCCGATGTAGGCTTCGCCGTTGCCGTGGACCACCATGTCCTTGAGCTTGCGGGGCAGGTTCATCGAAAGGATTTCCTAGAAACGTGAAGGGTTTGCTGGGTGATCTTGGCGCGGCAAGACAGGCGCGGGATCAGGCGGCCATCTGGTTGAAGTCGGCGTAAAACTCGTCGGTGATCAGGCTCTCGATGCCGAGATCCTCAAGCGGCGCGCACGGGGTGAAACGGTAGCCGATGCGCAGCTTGCCGCCGGCCAGCTGGTCGGGCGTGTTGGCGTCGGTCAGGTAGGCTTCAGCGCCAATGATCAGGCCGGCGGCCTTCAGGCGGCGGAACATGGCGTTGATGCTGGCGACGATGTCGCGGGCCAGCGCCGGCGTCAGCGGCCGATCGATGTAGGGGAAGACGCCGTCGGCGATGGTGTCGCGCAGCACCTGGTTGGTGCGGACGGCGCTTTCGAAGGCGAAGCGCGGATCCGACGAACAGCCACGGTTGCCCCAGAAGCGGAAGCCGTCGCGGCGGATCAGGCAGGTGATGTCGGCGCCGTTCAGCAGGCCCGCTTCGGTATTCTCGTCCTGCAGGTCCCAGCTGACCGGGGTGTCGATGCCGACCACGCCGGCGACCGGCAGGTTCGAGATGGTCTTGTGGAAGCCGATCTCCTGGTCGGTGCGGGCGCGCAGGCCGACAGCCCGAGCCGTCGCGTAGGAGGGCCCCACGTCCGCCGTGATCGGGTTGGCGGCCAGGAAGTCCCCGAAGGTCAGGAAGAGCTCGCGCTGCGAGAAGTTGGCGCGGAAGGCGGCGGCGGCGGTGACGGTGCGCGTCGGGCCAGCATCGAAATAGGCGATGGCGTTCAGGCGGCCGGCCAGGATGCCCAGGGCGACACCGACCGTCTGGGCCGAGAAGCCGGGGACGGCCAGGATGCGCGGGCGGACGCCAGTCGCGCTTTCGGAATCGAGCATGGCCTGCATGCCGGTTCGTGCGCCGGCGGCGCCGCCCCCGATCAGCTTGGCGTTCTGATCAGTCGCGATGTCCTCGGGGTTCCCGCCTTCGCCTTCAGCGACGCGCACCACCACGCCGATGGCCCGGGCCTGGTCGCCGATGGCCTTCAGCGACTTGGCCAGGGTGCCGTCGCCGCCGGCGGCGGTGATGGCGGCCTCGATGTCTGTCACCAGGACAGGCGTATCCAGGGGGAAGATCGCCTCGTCAGCGGATGGCGAGGTCGCGATCAGGCCCCAGACAGCGGTGGCAGCGACGGCGAGCGTCAGTGGTCCGGAGGTGACTTCGATAATCTTGACGCCGTGGCGGCGGGGCGTGAGGGCCATGGTCAGGATCCTTGAACTTGGGTCAGGGGCGGAAGCCCGCCGCCTTCATGGGATTGAGGGGCAGGGCGAAGGAGAGAGGGCGGGCGCGGGGCAGGTCGGTGCGGACCAGGTCCAGCTGCAGGACAGCCGAGGGGCCATCCGTGACCAGGCGAACGGACTTCAGGCGCGAGCGCCGGTGATGGCGCATCAGGGCCAGGGCGGTGGCGCCGTAGAGCTTGAGGCGGGTGGCCGGGTTCATCGGCTGATCGACCAGCTCGGGAAGAAACGAGCCGTAGTCGCGGCGCATGACGCGTGAGCCGATCGGCGTGGTCAGGACGTCGGCGACCGAGCGGCGGACGTATTCGTCACTCGCCGGTGAAATGGCGCGGCCAGTCGCAGAGGAAAGGCCGGTCATCGCGGCGCCCCGCTGAAAGCCGTGCCGGCGGTGACGCCGCCATGGGTGTGGGCCTTGGCGCTCTTGCCGGCGAAGACGACGTCCTCTTCGCCCTCGACAACGCCGCTGGCCTTCAGGCCGCCCTGGATGGCGACGTCGCCCTCGATGTTGAGGTCGGCCTTGATGGTGAGGCCATCGGGGGCCACGAGCTCGGCCGCGCCGGTCAGCTGCAGCTGCAGCTTCTGCGTCTCGGGGTCATAGGTGATGATGGCGCCGTCTTTGAAACGGATGCCGACGCTGGCGCCCAGGAAGAGCGGCGCCATCTGCGAGGAGGGCAGGCTGCCGCTGATGAAGGCGCGTTCGATATCGCCTTCAGGACAGGTGACGGTGACGGGCTGCCCCACGGTCGGGGCGATCCAGATGGTAGTGTCGCCGACGGCCATGGCCCAGTCGATCGGCGGGGTGAAGAGGTCGCCCAGGCGCACGATGGCCTTGCCGGCGGCGAGGTCCACGCTTTCGACCACGCCCTCGCGAACCAGATCGGCGATGGCGCGATCGGTGGCGGCTGCGGCAGCAGGGCGGGCGGCGGGGTTCATGACGCGGACGATGGCGCAGCGCCTGTCTGCTTTCCCGCGTGGGCTGTTGTCAGGTCCGCCCCGCACAACATGCTGGGCGGAGCGTCAGGCTCCGGTGGCGAGGAGCTCGGGCGGCAGGACGGGCCAGTCTATGACGGTGGGGAAGCCCTCCTGCTCGGGCACGTCGCGCAGATCCTGAGCGTGCTGAAGCACGAGCAGGTAGTCCTCGTTGGTCAGGGTCGTGGTCAGGTTCAGAGCCACTTCGCCCCGGTGTCGTTCGATGAGCCACTGAATGGCGGCGATCTCCTGGTCGCGACGACGGCGGGCCTGAGTGGCCAGTTCCTCAGCCGTAAGCGGCGGCGGCTCGACCGCGACGGGGCGACCGTCCTCGCCGACACCCCGAAGCAGGCCCGAAGACTCAGCTGCGAGTTGCGCGGTGTGGACCTCGCCTTCGACAAGAACAGCGTCGGAGGGCAGGTCGGCGGTCCAGAGCGAGGTGTCGTAAAAGGCACCGGTCGATGCCGCGAAGTAGATCTCGGACGACAGCATGGGTTCGGGGGATTGTTCGGTCATGGGATCACAGCTCCGGGTTCAGTTCGCCGCCGCCGCCGCCGCCGCCACCGCCGCCACCGCCCGAGTAGTAGGCGGGATCGGGGCTTCCGGTGGCCAGGCCGATGGCCATCCACTCAAAGCCAGACATGTTGCCCGCGCTGCCATTGGCGCGGTTGGCGTACCAGGAGATGCGGTCCTGCCAGCGGCCCATGACCTGCATGTAGAAGTCCATGGTCACGACGCCCGAGGCGTTGCGCGGCGTCGCGGACGCGAAGAGGCAACCGCCACCAAAGGCGACGGGCAGGAAGGTATCGACAGGGCCTTCGGGCACGCTGGCGGCGCGTGCGCCCCACTGGATGATCAGGTTGGTGCCGGGGATTTGCTGATAGCCGCTCGAACCGATGGACTTGGCGAACGACCAGAGGGCGGCGGGAGTGATGAACTTGTCAGAGAGAGTTCCCGCAATCGTCTCGGCGCTGGATGCGGCGCGGGCGTCCACGCGACGCTTCAGGATATAGGGGTTGATCGCCCGTTCCTGATCGGCGCCAGTGATAGCCTCTGCATCGGTGGCCATCTCGATGAGCCCGCGAGCGGCATAGGTCGAGGCCAAATCGTCCATGACGACCTTCCGCCAGGGCGACCAGGTCGTGCCCGACAAGGTTCGCTCGTAGATGTCGGGCGCCGTCGTGGAACTGGTCGTATAGCGCTGATAAGCACGGGTCGCCGCTGATGCGAAGACTTCGAGCGCCCCTGTGGCGATCACCGGGAAGTTGAGGTTCGCTGCGGGATTGGCGTGGACGCCGATGATGCCGCTGGACGTCAGGGTGTTCAGGTCAGTGCCCGGAGCATAGGTCTGGCGGACCAGAAGGCCTTCGTGTGTATGGGCGGCGGCGGCGAAGGAGTCTGGATTGAGGTTGTTGCTATCCCAAGGGGTGTAGCCCGCCCAGGATGGCCGGCGGCCAAATTGAAACTCACCAGTCTCACGTTTGACTCGCAAGGCAGTCGATACGTAGGCCCCAGTGTCGCTCCGGTTCATCAGGACCAGATCGCTTCCGGCGTTGGCGCCGCTCTCCGTCGTCTCGTCGGCCTGCAGAATCCAGCGGGCCAGTCCGTCCGTCTGCCAGATCAGTTGGCGAACACGGCCTGCGTCGCCATCGATGGAGAGAATGGCATTGCCGCCGCGCCGGGCGACGCCCAGCCCGCTGAAGATCGCCCCCGCCAGATCGGCTTTGCCGGCCAGGGCATTGGCCAGACCCGTGATCTTTTCCATGCCCAAGGCAGGGATGCGACCGACCGCGAGAACCCCGGAGATGATGTCATCGGCGGCGTGCTGGTGAATGGCGGCGGCTTTGCCCAGAAGGGCATCTGTCAGGCCCGTGATCTGGTTGATGGTGTGGGTGTGAACCTCGTTCGCCTTGCCGGCCAGAGCCATCGCAAGTCCCGTGATCTTCGACATGTCCAGGGCTGGAATGCGCCCGACATGGAAGACGCCGCTGGTGGTGTCGGCGGCGTCGTGTTTGTGACCGATCAGGGCGAAGCCTGCGAGGGCGCTCAGGGCGCGCTTCAGCGTCCGTGCCGTGATGACGCGCCAGGGGTCAAGACCGGCGTCAACCTCGGCGTCCGTGGCGATCTCCACCACGCCGGCGACCGTCTCGCTTGCAGGGGGCAAGGAAAAGTCGGCTGGGCCGAACTCGACCGTGGCCGTCCTCAGAGCGACAAGCCGGGCGTCAACGGCCAGCAAGAGCATGGCGGCGGCCGACTTCTCGAGGATGGGTTCAGGCTGGCTGTAGACCGCGAACAGAACGCCGGCCGAGGTGTAGATCCCGAAGGCGCGTACCGCGTAGGCGTCATCGCCTTCATCCCGAATCGTCACATGTAGGGTGTCATCGGCGACCACGTCGCCGGCCATGGTGGCGAGGCGCTTACGCTCATTGGGCAGTTGCGTGAGGTCAGTCAGGTCCGCGGCGACGTGCTGTGTAGAAACGCCGACCTGGGACAGGACAAAGGCGACCGTGCCGTTGTTCTGCGCATTGATCAGCGCAGCGCGGCCAGCGTCAGTGATGGTGATCTGGAAACCAGACATGGTCAGGCGGCCTCTGCAAGCTGAAGGCGTCGGTAAACGGCGGGACGGGCGGCGGCGCTGAGCGCCAGTCCCCCGGATGCGGCGAAGCCCTGGGTCACGGTGAACCAGGCACGGACGGGCTTGGTCCGGGCGACCTCATCGATGACTTCGTTGATGAAGGACTGGGTGGCCATCTCGCCGTCATCGCCGGTGAGGGTCAGCACCATGTCGAAGGTGTAGGGGTCGCCGCGCGGCTCCATCTGCCACCATTCGCGCAGCGCGATCTGCCCGCCGAAGGCCTGTACGACGGCGCGGACGGACGCCGCCGAGCCCTTGCGTCGGTGAAGTTCGATCGAGGCGGCGATCAGGTTCCGCTTCACCCTGGAGGACCAGGCGGGGTTCCAGGAGTCGACCGAGCGGGTGAAGGCCAACCAGGGCAGAAACCGTTCGGGGCAGGTCTCGACGTTGACCAGGTCCCGCAGAGGGACCGGGATGTCGTCCAGGCGTCGGGTCAGGGCCTCGAACGCACGCTCGAGCGCTGTGGCGTTTGGCGGGAGGAGGGAGTTCGGGTCCGCCGCGCCGGCGTTGACGGGACCGGTCATTCCGCCAGCCCGGCGTAGGTCAGGGTGATGCCCTGGCACAGCGCGGCCTGTGACGGGGTCGCGATGATCGAGGCCGCCGGCTGAACCAGGATGACGTCCTGGACGCCGTCGGGGCAAAGCGCCGCGGTCAGGGCGGCGCGGGTGATGTCGCGGCCAAGGCGATAGGACCGCGCCAGGTAGTCATCCAGCCGCCGGCGAGCCTCGGCCATGACGACGTCGCTATCCGGGCCAGCGAAGGTCTTGATCTTGGCGTCGATCATGAAGGGCAGGATCTCTGCCGCCGTCACGATGACTTCGTCGGTCAGGGGGCGGACATTCTCGTCCGAAACGGTTGCAAGGACCGTGTCCAGCAGCGCCTGGTCGGGCACGCCGCCCTCGGCGCGGGACAAGACCGTGACCTGGACGACGCCCTTGGAGGGCGAAATGCAGGAGGCGTCGAGCACCTGGGCAGAAGCGTCGCGGGCAAACTTCACATAGGCGCCGGGCGGGCCGGCGACCGAGAAGCCTTCGGGACCCAACATGGCGCGCTCGCGCAGGGACTCGTCGCTTTCCATAACCGACGGCGTGCCCGTGACGGGGTTTGCCGGCGTGATGACTTGACGCCGGGCATAGGGTGCGGCCGCGACGTCGAGGTCCGCGCCGACGGCGTAGGGCAGGGTCATGGCCTTGGCGGCGTCGTTGACGCGCTGACGCAGGTTGACCTCGCGATAAGCGAAGACGTGGATCAGCTTGACCAGGACTTCGCTGTCGTCCTGCAGGACCGCTTCGGTTTCCGGCGCCAGTTCGATCAGGCGGGCCTTGGCGGCCGCGACGATCTCTTCGAAGCTCAAGAGCTCGATCACCGCCGGGAAGGGGAGCCGCGACAGATCAACGGCGGTCGTGCCGCCGGCAGGGCCGGAATATTGCGTCATGGGCGGATAGGGCCGACCGCGCGTCGCCCGCGCGACGGGCGGCTGTTGTCAGGTCCGCCCCGCACAACAGGTGCTTTCCATTTCCTGATGGCCTAGACGGCCAAGCTTCATTCGTTGGGGGAAGATTCTATGCGTCGCGCCGTCATGTGGGTGGGGTTCTTGTTGCCAGTATTGGCCGTCGGTTGGCTATTTGCCCGGGAGGAGGGCACCCGGTTCATGGCCATTCTTGAAGCTTGGCAGACGCTCACGGCAGGACTGATCGCTATAGGGGCCGCGTTCATTGGCGCTAGGGCAGTTAATCGACAAACGGCCGCGCAGGAACGGCGAGCAGATGAGCTACGTCGCGTGAGATTCGACGCCGAACGGGCAAATCTCGCGGTGACGGCAAAAGACCTTTATGCGTACACCACGGTTAGCGGCGCATTCCTTGCTGAAGCGTGGAGCATTGCGTCGAGCAACACGTTGTCAGCCGATCCGGCGTTCCCAGAACAGGCAGCCGGGCGTGTAGTGGCGATGATCGAGGCGTCGCCCGACAAAGCGGTACGATCTGCCTTGGCGCATCTCATTCGCAAGTTGCAGGTACAGAGTGCTCGCGTCTTGGGCACATCGCATCTTGTCGATACCGCATTAACATTGCCATATCGGCAAGCGGACCTTGCTCGCTGGGCCGTTGATACGGCCGAACTCCAATCGCTAGTGGATGAGCTGTTTAAGTTTGCGCGAGAGGAAACGGGCTTCCTGGCGGTGTCATTCAATAGAAAGCAAATTTGCGATGCCCTGAAACGTTTGACTTTTGACGAAGTCACTCATGCGATGGCGTTCAAGATCGCTGAAGGAAGGTTCAAACCTTAGTCTCAAGGTGCTCGATCAGCATGGCGAGCATGGCCTCGTCATCGGCCTGGCTGAAGCCGAGCAGTTCGCGTTGCGGATATCGCGTTTCGGGGCCATCGGGGACGACGCGGTCCTTCAGCCCGAAATGGTGGACGCGCGCCAGGCGCGACGCCCTGGTCGTGAACTGGACGTATCCTTCGTCGGTCGTGGCGCCCGCCTGCATGTGTGCGCCGGTTCGCAGCTTGGCGAACATCGCCTTGGCCTTGCGCTTCACGCCGCCCTTGCGGCCCCGGATGGCGCCGGCGATCGGGCCGGGATCCGCGCCGCCCTCGGCGGGCAGATGGCGGGCGATGCGATCCGCCCTGAAGGTGCGAAGGCCGTCAGCCTCGCGGTCGAACCCGGTCAGCATGTTCCCGCGCCGGACCCAGCTGCGCATATCGACCAGGCGTTCGCCGTCGCCCTTCCGATAGAGAAAGCGGATCGCCCGGCTGGCAGGCTTCTGGTCCTGTCGCGGTTTGCGTTTCGGCCAGGGCGCGCCGTCCGGGGCTACCTGGGCCTGGATGCGTTTCTGCTGGGATCGGCGCAGGGCGAAGGCGGCGCGGCGGAGCAGGCGCGATCTTTCGCTGGCGGAGAGCCGCTCGAGGTAGCCGGAGACGGCTTCGCGGTAGATGGCGAGTTCGTCTTCGCGATCCGCCATGTCAGGCGTCCGGGTGCGCGGTGCAGCTGGCGATCAGTTCGTCGTCCACGTAGACCTTGTGCAGGGGATCGCCGCCCTCAAGGGCGAAGGGGACGGGTTCTTCAGGTCGGGTCAGGTCATAGCCGCCGCCGGGACGGGCCTGAAGGAAAAGGGTCTCGGTCAGGGGGATGCGGACCATGATGTCGGACTTCGCATCATCTAGGAGCTCAACCTCCCAATCGATGCCGCCGGCGTCGGCCGTCAGTGTCTGCAGTTCAGGCTGCCAGCGCGCGATCCAGAGCATGAGCGGGACCGTGATCTCGTCTATCGAATAGGCGCAGTCGAAAACGGCCATGACGAGGGTGTAGCGATATTCGAACGCCAGACCGGGTCGGCCATTGGCGATCATGCTGCCGCTGGGGATCGCGAAGTGCAGGTCGGCCGGGTTCTGGCGAAGGCCGCGATGGGCCAGCGCCTCGGTCATGTGGGCCTTCAGGCTGTTCAGCTTTCTCATCGATCGAGCCTCAGCAGTCGTCGCCAGAAGCTCGGCCGAGGCGTGATCTGGGCCAGCCAGGCGTCTTCATCGGCATGCTCGGCCGCGTGAGCGTCGACGGCCAGGGCGCGCCGGGCGTCGCAAGCGACAACGCCGGCGCCGCGCACGGCATAGGAGAGTTCCAGGTCCGCCTGGGTCGGGTTGTCAGGCAGGCGGTCGAGCTTGCACGGATCCATCGCCGTCGCCGGCATGACCCGGCGGGGCGGGACCGCCGGGGCTGCAGGTGGCGGGGCGAATGGCGCACAGCTGCTGATCAACATCGCGCAGGCGGCGAACACGGTCAGGGTCGAGAGGGTCTTTCGCATCGATGGCGATCCTGGCGTCGGAGGTGAGGGAGAAGGCGGCCTGTTCGGCGGCGGCCGCCTGTTGCAGGACCACTTCCACCCGGGTGGTGGTGTCGTTCGCGCCGGCGGCCTCGATCTGGCGCGCGGCGGCGTCGGTCGTAGCCGCGCCGGCGGTGGCCTCCGCCCGGGTCGCCCGGTGTTCGGCCGAGTTGAGCGGATCGAAGCGGAAGCCGAGGCCGTTCAGAGCGAACAGGACCAGGGCGACGAAGGCAAGGAAGGCCAGGACGGAGACGACGCCGCCGAAGGGCGTGGCGAAGTTCAGGGTGCGGGTCAGGGCCTTCATTTTGCGTTGAGCTTATGGCCGCGAATGCCTCTGGTCGCCTGAACGACCAGAGCCGGGAACCCGCCGACCACATACATCCAGAACACAGTCTGCAGGTATTGGGTTCGGCCTTCGTCAAAGAGATTGAGGGCGGCCCAAGCTCCCATGACGGCGCCGTAGAGCGGCCAGATGGAAGCGACGGCGAGGGCGAACACTATCGCGATCATTTGCGAATCCCCCGGGTGTTCAGCCATGCACGGACATCGAAGCAGGGGCAGGCCTTCAGCCATTCATTCGGCGTGATCTTGCCGTCGCCGTTCGCGTCGGGTGACAGGTCGCGGTGCCCGAGGATCTGGGCCGAGGGGTGAGACCGACCGAGCGTGATCAGCAGCCCTTCCAGGGCCTGGTACTGAAGCGGCGTGAAGTTGTCCTCGGGCTTGCCCTTCGCATCGACGCCGCCGACCAGGCAGATGCCGAGCGAGATGCTGTTGAAACCGGAGACGTGGGCCCCGACGACGTTGTCGGCCCGGCCCTTTTCGACGCGACCGTCTCGACGGATGACATAGTGATATCCGACGTCGGCGAAGCCGCGCTTCTTGTGCATGGCGCGGATCTCGCGGACGCCGATGTCGCGGGAGGGCGGCGTCGCAGCGCAGTGGACGACCAGGTAGCGGACGGCCTTGATAGTCATTTGGAGTTGTCTCCTCGCCAGGCGCGCACGAGCGCGATGATGTGTTCGGCAGTCGGGCCGATCAGGTAGAGGGCCAGCAGGGTGGCCAGCAGCAGGATCAGGTGCTGGGTGATGGTCCGCAGGTCGCCGAGCGGCAGGCGGTCGATCAGGCCGTTCAGCTTCCACATGACGAAGCTGCAGACGGTGAAGATGGCGAGGCGCCGCCAGAACCATTGGCCCTCGGGAAGAGGGCGGCTCATCGCTCGCGCTCCTTCTCCAGCTGGGCGCGGATCCAGGCGATGTCGCCCTGGACGTGCTTCACCCGCTCATCGAGGCGCGCGAAGTCGCCGCGCGTGATGGGGGCGACGGCGGCTTCCATGGCCTCGACGCGCGAGAACAGACCGCCGACGGCGACGGCGACGACCAGGACCTGGACGCCGACCGCGAAGCACAGCTGCAGGAGGCTGATCGTGAAGGTGACGGGGTTCTTGCTCACGGCCTCAGGTCCACAGTTGGGTCATCGGGACCGGCGCTGCGCGGGTCGCATTCGCCGGGATCAGGACGCGCTGCCCGCGCGTCAGGAAGAGGCCGGCGTCAGCCAGGCCCGGGTTGGCTTCCAGCACCCGTTCCACGACGGGCGCGCCCCGGCCGACAGTCCGCCAGACCAGCTGGTCGACGGTTTCGCCCTCGAGAGCCTCGACCGGGATCATCAGCGGGGCCGCCATCAGATCGCCTCGGCGATCACGCGGGGCCGGCCGAGGAAGTCGCGCACGGCAAAGGTGACGTTGCGCCTATGCACGTCGACGTCGGAGGCGAGCTCTTCGACGCGGTCCATTCCCGCGGATCGCGCCGACTGGCCCAGCTGGCGATCCGCAAGGTCGGCGGCGATGACGGACTGAACGGCCTTGGCCCACCGGATTTCGTAGTCGCTCCGACCATCGACCTTGTGTCGGCCGGGCACGTCCGCGAGCGCGTCAAAGCCGGAGGCGATCTGTTCAAGGCGCCAGACGTCGAGCTCGTCCATCATGTCCAGGACGGCGTTCGAAGCGACTTCTCGCAGGCGTTCTTCGGTGACGACCTGATCGACGCGGATGGCTGCACGCAGCGCGACCAGATCGAGGTCCGGCCAGAATGGGCCGCAGGTGATGGACGCCGGCGCAGCTGCGGCGCCGGGGGCGGGGATGACGGGAGTGGAAGAGAAGGGTCCAGACATGGCGCTGAGCGAGGGTTTCCTGTTTGGCCGCCTGCTGGCCCTTCGTTTCGAAGCCGCACCGGCTACGGGGTGGGGGGCTGGTCGGACGCTGCAGACGGGCGAACCCGCTGTTGTCGGACCAGCCCCGCCCCGAGCGCCGGGGGGCGAGGTCGTTAGCCGCCCTGTTGGGGCGGCGTGTCGGTCGGGGCCTTGCCGGTGTCCGGCTCGGCCTTTTTCAGTTCACGGGTCAGCTTGGCGATGTCGCCCTTCACGCCCGAGCGCTCGTCCTTGGCCAGGGCGGTCTGATATTCCGCCAGGGCGCTGAGGCGGCGCTGCTTGAGGTCTTCATCGTTGTCGGGGTTGGCGCCGGCCATGATGGCGCGGCCCAGGGCCTTGTGAAGCTTGGCCTCGACCTCGTCGTGCAGGTCGACGTCGTGGTCCTTGACCAGGTCCTGCAGCATGGGCAGGACGCCGGCCTCGAACTGCTGAGCGGGCTCGCCGCCGGCGTCGTAGATGCGGATGGCGTCTTCGCAGATCTGGTCGATGGCGAAGGTGATGGGGTCGCGGCTGAAGCCCGACGGCATATCCAGCTTGTAGAGCATGGCGTGCTCGAGCATCGGCAGGGCCGCCATGTAGTCGCCGGCGTCGATGGTCCAGGCCATGATGGTGGTGAAGACCTGGTCGAGCGGGCTGCGTTCGGTCTCGCCGGCAGCCAGGACGCCGTCCGTCCAGCCCTTGTAGGTCGGCAGCATCAGGATCTTGGCCTCGACCTTGCGGTCGGTGGCCTTGATGTCCTTCAGGCGCTTCAGGTCCTCTTCCAGCTGCAGGACGATCCGGGCGACATCAGGCGAAAGCGCGATGTCGTCGTTGGCGCCGTGCTCATCGACCGAGATGCCAGACGCGGCCAGGACGCGGCCGGCGCTGGAGGCGATGAGGAAGGCGCGACGCTGCGCCGCCGGCGAAGAATGGCCGGGGCGCGGCGACGGGACGTTCGGAGCCGACCGAATGACGGGCCTGGCCTTGGCGGGTCGAGCCTGGGTCAGGATCGCAGCCTCCGCCTGGGCAGAGGCCGCAGCCTTGAGGCGGGCGGCCTCTTCGGCGCGGGCTCTGGCGTATTCTGCAGCGGTCATCGGAAACTCCGGAAGGTCAGGGAAGGGCAGGACGACGCTTAGGCGTCGTCCTGGACCTCGATGTTCTCGATCAGCAGGGCGAAGTCGTAGTTCTCGACCACGTAGGCCTCGTTGACCGACTCGAAGGTTTCGACCCGGTTGCGCTTGGCGTTGTCGACGATCGTCTTCCGGCGGGTGCCCTCCTGCTCGTAGATCGAGAGGTTATCCAGGCGGGTGATCAGGATCGTGCCGGCGGGGAAGAAGGGCACCTGAGCGACCTGCTTGCCGCCCAGCGTCTTCTTCGACATCAGGATGTCGGCCGCGATCTTCTCCGACGGCTTGTCCTCGCCGTCGACCATGGGGAAGTATTTCTCGTGCAGCAGGCCGGCGCCGACGATGGCCACCAGTTCGGTGTCGCCCTGGACCCACTCAGGCATGAACTTGGCGATGGCGTCGTAGACCAGGGCGTCGAGATTGCGATAGTCGCCGCCAGTCTTCTTGACGACGATCTTGCCCGGCGCGGCGACGCCCGTGTCGAAGACGTGGGTCGGGCGATTGGCGCGGATCTGCTGCAGCCAGCCGATGTTGACGTCCTGCAGCAGCGGGTTGGCGGCGCGGTCCGTCTGAAGGGCGGCGGTCAGGCCGTTCCAGCCGATCATGATCCGGTCGCGCGCCTGCTGCTGCACGACCTGGCTGCGCATGCGGATCTGGAAGTCCTTGAACTTGGCCCAGAGATCCAGCTTGGCGTAGGTAACGTGGCTGTCGAAGTTGGTCTGCTTGCACTCGAACCGATCAGCGTCGAGCGTGGTCGGGTCGCGGGTCTCGCGGTCCTTGGTGTTGGTGTCGGTGCGGCCGGCGAGCGTTCCGGCGACGCCCAGGCCCAGCTTCTCGCCCGACTGCTCATCGACGGGAACGATGTTGATCAGGCCGAGGAAGGCCGAGCTTTCAGCCTGCTTGTCGATCAGGATTTGCTGGACCGAAGGATCAACGGTGAACTGCTTTTCGCCGAGGACGGTGCTTTCAGCGACGCCGTTGAGCTCGGCCTGGCGCGACAGCCAGGTGGTGTAGAGGAGGCGGGTCTTCGTCTTCATCGGGGTCAGTTTCCGTGACGGGCTCTAGGGCGTTGGCGTGGGGAGGGCGGTCGGCGGATCAGCAGTCGGTCTGCTCGATGCCATTGCCGCCGGCGTGGGTCGGGCGGGAGGCGTAGGAGCGCTCTGGCGTCCGCTCGATGTCGCCCTTCAGGGCGGCGTGTTCGCTTTCCAGCTTGGCGAAGCGGGCGTTGGATTCAGACGTCGCCTGAGCCAGGGCCTGGGTGAAGGTCTGGCCGAGCTCCTTCATGCCGATCGTGAAGGCGGCGGCCACTTCCGCGACGCCGGCATGGGCGCTGGTTTGGTCCGGCGCAGGCGTGGACTTCGGCTCACCCGGGTTCATCGCCTTGCTGAACTTGGCGACGATCTTGTCGATGATGCTGTCGGTGCTCTCCGCCGGGCTTTCCTGCTCGACGAACTCGATGGTGGTCTCGAAGGCGGCCGAGAACAGGCAGGTGTCGTGCTTCTTGCGGCCGTCCAGGTCGGCCTTGCGGATCTTGGCGAAGGCGTCGTCGGTGCGGGTCGAGAACTGCAGAGCTTCGGTGCCGAGCGACGCCGGCGTATCGGTCGCAGCGAGACCCATGAGGTAGGCCCTGCCCGAACCCGAGAAGTTGGGCTCGACCTCGATCGAGGTGAACTTCTTCTGATCGGCGGCGACATAACCCTGCAGGGTCTCGTTGCCCTCGATCTGGGCGTAGAGGGCGACGCGCTTCTCGGTCTTGCCGGCGATGTTGATCTCGTCTTCCTGCACCTTCAGGGCGATGACATCACCCAGGGCGGGGAAGGGGCCGGTGGCCGAGGCGTTGCGGTAGTGTTCGACATTCACGCGCGCCGGATAGGTGGCGTAGTCGTAGGTGGCGGCCATGTCGCGGAGCCATTGCGGCTCGATCGTGCGGCCGTCCGAGGCGGTGAGGCCGGCGACGGCGACGCGGGTGAACTTGGTGGTGCGCTTCTTCGACATGGAGCCTCGGACAATCTGCAGGGCGGCTGGCCGGGCCAGCGAATGAGGCTGCAGATCACCGCTGACGGGCGCCCTTTCTCAAGGCGCGGCTGTTGTGCGGGGCGGACCTGACAACACCGGGGCGTCAGGACGTGCGGGGTCGCGCGGGTAGCGTCCGCGCCCATGAGGATGAAACCGAAGAAGCAGGACGGTCCGGAGCCCGGCGGGTCTGACGACCTCGGCGCCCTGCTGGCGTCGTGCGGCGGTTTCGGTTTCCCGGTGGCCGCCATGCTCGATGAGCGGCGGGCGGCGAAGTACCTCTACTGGTGCCAGTGGCGGCTGACCGACATCGCCAAGCTGCTGGGCCAGCCCGAGGGCACGATCGCCAGCTGGAAGAGCCGCGACAAGTGGGACGAGGCCGACCACCTGGAGCGCATGGCCGGGGTCACGGAGGCCCGCTACGTCGCCCTGGTCATGAAGGCCAACAAGACCGGCCTGGACTTCAAGGAAATCGACCTGCTGTCACGGCAGGCCGAGCGGTTCGCCCGGATCCGCCGCTATCAGCAGCCGGACGGCCATGAAGGCGATCTGAACCCGAACGTCGCCAACCGCAACGCCGGGCCGAAGAAGAAGCCGGAGAAGAACCGGATCACGGCCGACCAGGCGGAGGTCCTGAAGGCCGCGCTGCAGAAGCTGATGTTCGGCTACCAGGAGCTCTGGTGGTCGAAACGCGAACTGCGCAGCCGGGCGATCCTGAAGTCGCGCCAGATCGGCGCGACCTATTACTTCGCCCTCGAGGCGCTGATCGTCGCCCTGGAAACGGGCAAGAACCAGATCTTCCTGTCGGCGTCGAAGAGCCAGGCGCACGTCTTCAAGGGCTATATCCGAGCCTTCGTCATGAAGGAGATCGGCGTCGAACTGAGCGGCGATCCGATCGTGATCGACCGCGGCGAGGACGACGAGGGCAGGCCGCTGGAGCAGCCCGAGCTCATCTTCCTGGGCACCAACGCCCGGACCGCGCAGGGCTATCACGGGGACTTCTACTTCGATGAATTCTTCTGGGTCTTCGGCTTCGAAACGCTGAAGAAGGTCGCCTCCGGCATGGCGATGCAGAAGCGCTACCGGAAGACCTACTTCTCGACGCCGAGTTCGGTGACGCACGAGGCGTACAAGTTCTGGACGGGCGAGGAGTGGAACAAGCGGCGCGGCAAGGACAAGCGCCAGGAGTTCGACGTCAGCTGGGCGGCGCTGAACGAAAGCGGATTGATGGGCGCCGACAAGATCTGGCGCCACATGGTGACGATCGAGGACGCCGAGCGGCTGGGCTGCGACCTGTTCGACCTGGACGAACTGCGAGACGAGTATTCGGGGCCTGAGTTCGACAACCTGCTGATGTGCGGGTTTGTGGATGACACCCTGTCGGTCTTCCCCATGGCGATGCTGGCGCCGTGCATGGTGGATCCGCGCGACTGCTGGCCCGACGTCGACAAGGCCCGGCTCATCCTCGGCATGGGGCGTCCCTATGCCGGCGAAGTCTGGATCTCATACGACCCGAACGGCAACAGCGAGAACGGCGACGCGGCGGGCCTGGTCGTCCTGGCGCCGCCGACGACCCCGGGCGGCAAGTTCCGTGTGATCGAGCGCAAGCAGTTCAAGGGCAGCCGGTTCGATGACCAGGCCGAGGCGATCCGGAAATACACCAAGCGATACCGCGTCACGAAGATCGACATCGACAGGACCGGCATCGGCGACGCCGTGTTCCAGCTGGTTCAGACCTTCTTCCCGACGGTGACCGGCCACCTCTACGACGCCTTCCTGAAGACCCAGATGGTCTACAAGGCGCTGGACGTGATCTTGAAGGGGCGGCTCGAGTTCGACGCCGACTTCAAGGATCTGGCCGGCGCGCTGATGTCCATTCGGCGCACGACGACCGCGTCGGGCCGCAAGGTCACCTATGAGGCCAGCCGCACGAAGACCAGCGGCCACGCCGACCTGGCCTGGGCCCTGCTGCAATCCCTGTTCAACGAGCCGATCCAGGCCGCCATCGGCGGCGATGGCGGATCCTCTTCCGTGGAAATCTACGAATGATCGAGACCCTGCCCGCGAAGCCCGTCGAGGGTGTGGTCGAAACGAGCTCCATGGCGTTCGCCCTGGGCGACGCGGAGCCCGTGCTGAACCGGCGCGACCTGATGGAGGGCCTGGACTGCTGGGAGGTGGTCGGGGCGGGCGGTCGCTACTATCAGCCGCCGCTGCCGCTCGACATGCTGTCTAGGGCCGGCAACGTCACGTCGCACCATTCCTCGGCCTTCCGGGTTAAGGTGAACCAGCTGCTTCGCGACTTCATCCCGCACCCCATGCTGGACCGGACGACGTTCGAGGGCCTGGTGCTGGATCACCTGGTGTTGGCGAACTTCTACGTCGAACGCATCGACAACATGGCCGGGCGGCCGATGAAGCTGAAGCGCAGCCTGGCGCGCTATACGCGACGGGGCGTGGAGGAGGGGGCCTTCGTCTTCCTGTCCGGTTTCATGAAGGAGCACTGGTTCAAGAAGGGCGCCGTCTTCCACGGCATGCAGCCCTGGCTGGACCAGGAGATTTATGGCGTGCCGGAATACCTGAGCGCGTTGCAGTCGGCGTTCCTGAACGAAGGGGCGACGCTGTTCCGCCGGCGCTACTTCATCAACGGCGCCCATGCCGGCTTCATCATGTACGTCGGCGAGGGCGGGCTGAAGGAGGCCGACGCCGAGGTCATCAAGAAGTCGCTGAAGGACACCAAGGGCGTCGGGAACTTCAGGTCGATGTTCGTCCACCTGCCCAACGGCAAGAAGGACGCGATCCAGATCCTGCACCCGGGCGAGGCGTCGGCGAAGGATGAGTTCGTCGGGATCAAGAACACAACCCGCGACGACGTCCTGGCTGCGCACCGTGTGCCGCCCCAGCTGCTGGGCGTCGTGCCGGCGAACGCCGGCGGGTTCGGCGACGTGGAGAAGGCGGACGAGGTCTTCTATCGCAATGAGATCCAGCCGCTGCAGCAGAGGTTCCTGGCGATCAACGACTGGCTGGGGGTGGAGGTGGTGCGGTTCAAGGCGCGTCAGCGTCAGTAAGCGATGGAGGATACCTCCGGTCGATCATCTCAATAATCTGCCGGTGACCATAGATTTTTGCGGATCTTGAAGCGTTCAAGATCCGGTCACGTGAAGGCGTCGTCGCTCTCACGATTTCGTCCTTTCTCACTGGATCGAATTGGTTGCTGGCCCGAGAGTATAGCTCCAAGGCTTCGACGGCCTCCCCCCAGCAGTAACGGTCTCGCCCAGTCATGTTGGGCACGTCTTTCTCGAAGCCACGGGCCCTAGCGGTGAGGACCTGTAGCAGGTTCAGGATGGCGACGTATGGGTCTGCGTCTTCTTCACTGGATGCTTCAATCAGATCTCGAAGCTCGTGGACTAGATTCGAATCCAATTCGGGAAAAGCTACGGTAAGAACGGCTGGCTCGACGAACGGGTGAGCGAGATAGTCCGGGCGAGGCGACCTAGCGTTGTCCTTCCAGGCATTGGCGAGCTTCGCTGCATATTCGCAGATGTCGCTCAGCATGAGAGGGGCCGTAGCCAAGGCGGCGCGGAGGCGACTTTCATACCTCTGCTGTTGGTGCCGCTCGGTCTGTTGGATTTGTCGGTGAAGGTAGAAGACGCTGGCGCTCGCAGCACCGACCGCGAGCAGGGATGAAACAATCTGCTCGGGTTCCCTCACCCAGGTGAAGAGAATGAGGGCTTCGAACCAACCGAAAAAGTTGAGAATGCACTGTTGGGTCCAGGGGAGAGCGCACATCCAGCGTGCCGCCCCGAAAAGGATTGCGAACGACAGCCATAGCACTAGGACGCTGACTGCCACGGGGATGACTTTTCGGATCGGCAAATCGCTCATGCGGCGGCGCTAACGTGGTTAGGTGAAAGCCACAAGTGCTTAGCTTGTTGAATCTACTTCGCCTGAGCCTGTTGTCAGGACCGCCCCGCACAACAGCAGCTGGTTTCGGCCTGAGCGTCCGCCGATCATAGACGTCCCGCCCTGGTCGTGCGCCGGGGCCGGGCGTTAGCGCGCCCGAAGCGTCAGGCCGAGACCTTGCGGATACTGCGTCGCTGTGCGGCGCCCGACGAGAGTTCCGAACTTGTGTAAACCGACCCCTGCCGCCTCGCTCGAGGTGGTTCGCTGCGCATCCTGTTCTGCGCTGCTGTTCAAGATTCAGCCCCATGCCCTTCAGGGCCGGGTCGAGATCAAATGCCGGCGCTGTGCAGCGCTGAATGTTCTGAGGCCCCCGAGCCCTAATCCGATCGCCGCCCGAGCGACCGAAAAAGGGAACGAGCTTTGTGGCTGTTCATACCGACCGAAACCCTGACCGCGACCTGCGCGGCCTCTCCCTCTGCGCTGGCTACGGCGGCCTCGACCTCGGCCTGCATATCGCCGAGCCCGGATATCGCACTGTTGGTTACGTCGAGCGGGAAGCTCATGCAGCGGCCGCTCTCGTGGCGCGGATGGGCGATGAGGCCCTGGCTCCGGCGCCTGTATGGGACGATCTGCGATCCTTCGACGGCAGACCGTGGCGCGGCCGCGTTCATATCATCTCTGCCGGCTATCCCTGCCAGCCCTTCAGCCAGGCCGGACATCGCCGCGGTGAAGCCGACCCACGACACCTGTGGCCAGAGGTCGCGAGGATCGTGCGGGAAGTCGGCCCGCGATGGGTCTTCCTCGAAAACGTCGAAGGCCATCTGTCCCTGGGATTTGGGGACGTCGCCCGAGAGCTTCAGGGCATGGGCTATGGCGTCAAGGCAGGCCTGTTCACAGCGGCTGAAGCGGGCGCGCCTCACGTTCGGAAGCGGCTGTTCATTCTGGCCGACGCCGACGGCCTCGGATGCGGGCTACTTCCCGGACCTGGTGCTGCAGGAGGGAGCATTGGGCTTCACCGGCCCGGCGGATGCGGTGCAGGGGAGCGGAGGGCAGTTCAGCCTGACGAACGCGGCCCGCAGCTGGTCGGTCCTGTGGCACATGATGGAGGCCCTGGGGGCGACGCCGACCAGGAACTGCCGCTCTTCGCGCCGCGTCCGGGTGAGTTTCCAGCATGGGCGCGGATCCTACATCGGCGACCTGAGCTCGAACCCGGCCTTCTTCGAGATGGTGATGGGCTGGCCGATCGGCTGGAGCGGACCCGAGGAGGTGGTAACGGGGTTTGCAGCTTGGCTGCAGCGCTCGCGTGGCGCACTCTGCGCGCTGCAGGCGAATGATGCTTAACGCCTGTTAGGAGCCGCCCCGCACAACAGCAGAAGCTTCAGCGCGGCCGTCGGATGGGAAATGCCTTTCGGCGGCCTTCGCGCATTTAGAGGCGGAGGCCCGGGTGTTAGCGCACCCGAGCCGCCGAGCCGAGACTCAGCACGTCCAGGGGTGCACGCCCCTTTCGCCCCGCCACCGGCCAGACCGGCGAGGCGCACTTGTCGTTGAGTCGCTAATGAATTCAACCTGATAGGCGAGGGCAGGGCCGGGCGGCTGCCGTCAGAGAATGACGAAGAGTAGACATGCGCAAAAAGCCGCGCTAGACAATGCTAGCGCGGGCAGAGGGGCGCATTTCCCCAATGTTGCGCGGCTTGGTTGACTCTCGCGAAGTCGGCCACGCTGGCAGTCGGTAAAGTCGGTTCCGGCGCTCTCAACGGGTTGACCCTTCGGTCAACCCGTTTTTTCGTATGCGGGTGATGGACACTTTTGTCAAGGAACGTTCTGCGCGGTGTGCGTGAGTACCGTTCAACTTCGTCCCGGCTTCGACGCTAGTTCGACGTGGCATTCGGCAAGTCCATGTGTACTCGCTGTTCAGCGTGCTGTTTCGTACTTCGCTCTGCTGCTGTTCGTCGTACTGCGTGTTGCTGCTGTTTGCATTGTCCACCGTTTTGGAACAAATGCAGAACAAATAGCTTGAGCCCAGCAGGCCCGACGGCGTAGAGCGGCATCGGGTCGGTCGGCTGGTCTGGAGCTGCACCGTGTGCGCTGAGAATAGAGTTTTGGTCCCTTTGATGGGGCGGTCGCTGTGTGCCGGCTTTCCATCGCCGGCGGACGACTATGTCGAGCAGGCCCTGGATCCCGCGCGCCTGATCATCACCAATCCGGCCTCGACCTTCATGTGGCAGATCACGGGCAGCAGTCTGATCAGCAAGGGCGTCAATGACGGCGATTATGCCGTGGTCGACCGCTCGCTGACGCCAAAGGCCGGCGACGTCGTCGTGGCCGTCATCGACGGCCTGCCCAGCGCCAAGCACGTCGTGCGGTTGCGCGGCGGTCGTCTGGCCCTGGACTACGCCAACCCCGCGATGGGGCCGCTGATCCTGGACGAGGCGAGCGAGGCGATGATCTGGGGCGTCATCACCTGGACGCTGACGCCGCATCGGCCGGCGCCGAGATGAGCGGGCGGGTTTATGCCCTGTCGGATGGAAACAGCTTCTACTGCAGCTGCGAGCGGGTCTTCGATCCGAGCCTTGAGAATCGGCCGGTCATCGTCCTGTCGAACAACGACGGGTGCGCGGTCGCACTGACGCCCGAGGCGAAGTCGCTGGGCATCAAGATGGGCGCGCCCTGGTTCCAGATCCGCGAGCAGTGCGAGGCCCAGGGCATCGTCGCCCGATCCTCGAATTACGTCCTCTATGGCGACATGAGCCGGCGGGTGAATGAGATCTATCGCCTGTATGCGGCCGACGTAGAGGTCTACTCCATCGACGAGTCGTTCCTGGACTTCAGCGACGCGCCGGATCCGGCGGCGCTGGCGCGCGAGATGCGGGCGACCGTGCGGCGCTGGACGGGGATACCGACGCGAGTGGGGCTCGGCCCGACCAGGGTTCTGGCCAAGGCGGCGAACCAGCTGGCCAAGAAGCGGCCCGAGCTCGAGGGCGTGTGCGATCTGACGGCCGCTGAGGCGCGTGACCGACTGCTGCCGCTGCTGGAGATCGAGGACGTGTGGGGCGTCGGCCGCGCCTCGGCCGCGAAGTTGATGGCCGCCGGCGTGAAGACCGCTGCAGATCTGCGCGCCATGGATCCGCGCACGGCGCGCTCGATGCTGACCGTGGTCGGCGAGCGCCTGGTGCGCGAGATGAACGGCGTGCTGTGCCAGGAACTCGAGCTCGAGCCGCCGGTGCGCCAGGGCATCGCCGTGACCCGATCCTTCGGCCGACCGATCACCGCCTTGCCCGACATGCTGCAGGCGACGGCCTTCTACGCCACCAGGGCAGGGGAGAAGCTGCGCCGGCACGGCGTGGTCGCGTCACATATCCGGGTCTTCATGCACACCAGCCGCTTCGCAGACGGGCCGTCGCGATCTGTGTCGGGCCTGGCCCGGATGGTGGAACCGACGTCCGACACGCTCGAGCTCGTGCGCGCAGCGTCGGAGGCGACGCGCCGGCTGTGGGCGCCAGGCTTTCGCTACGCGAAGGCGGGCGTGATGCTGGATGACCTGGTCACGCCTGATCTGGCACCTCGGACGCTGATCGACCGGCCTGACCCCAGGCGTGAGGCGCTGATGGGCGCGATGGATAACCTGAACCGCCGCTTCGGCCGAGGGGCGCTGTTTCCTGCCCAAGCCGGGATCGACCGGCGCTGGTCGCTCAAGGCTGACATGCGCAGCCCAGCCTATACGACGCGACTGTCTGAGACGCCGATCGCGGCTGCGTAGACGGCGGGCCGTGCAAGCGCCGCTGACGGGCAGGAGGGGGCGCGCGGGTGCCGCGATACGGATCAGCAGACCTGCCCCGCCAGGCGCCCGCCGGCGCCCGGAGCCGGGCCAGCCCGGTGCCGCCCCAAACGCCGCGCTTTTCCCCCCGCCTCGCCCGCGGGCTTTCTGTCCCAGATTCCTTGCATCGACAGAAAGCTAAAAGCAGTGTGCAGGGCGGGGGCTGTAAGCCGACCAAGTCCGCAAAAGTAGCTTGCGATCCCTTGCAGGCTACCGCGGTGTGAGCGTCAAAATAAGCTCGGAAGTGTCTTGGCGAGCCTCGCGGTGTTTGCGGTCCCCACCTAGGGTCGAAAAACGAGACGTGACTTTCGCCTCGACGATTTGGAAATGCTCGTCCGCGACGTCCTTCATGATGTCACCGCTCAACCCATTTGACGCCGTTCCAGCTGGGAAAGTGACGATCGCGCTCGCACCTCGACTAGCAATAGCCGAAAATAGATCTTCGATTGCAGCCCGTGCACGAGTTGGCGTGCTGTAGTCAGATGAGGGTCTCTGCCTGATTTCCGGATATCGCCCAGAGCCAGAAACGTCACCAACCTCGCCCCGAGCCAGTGATTCCAGTACGTGGTAAAATCGGCTGTAGTGCACCGACGAATATGGAGGGTCTAAGAACGCGAGATCTCCATCGGAAAGTCTCGCTGCTGCTTGCGTGGCGTCGCAGACCCTAGATTCACCTTTCAACAGGGCGAACATGGGATCAATTTTCCGAGTGAAGTTATTCACGGCCCTTAGGGCGTCACGTTGCCAAGCCTCGATGAGGTAGGGGCCCGCCGTGGCAGTTGCCGCAAAAGGCTGCGCCGTATGGCCAGGTGAGGCTGCGATATGACTCGCCGTTTGAATTAGAGCGGCCAAAGCGACCTTTGACCTCGCCTCGCCTTTCGGAAGAGTGGAGCGTAGCCCGTCTAGCACTAGGGCTTGGAGCGGCGAGAAGTAGTAGCCGCCATAAGCTTTCGTCAGACTGAGAGCGGGGGCTTGGGCGCAGAGTTCTCGTGCTCGGGTCGCGAGGGCATGGTCGCCCTGCGATGTAATGGCTTCCTGGATGGCTGCCGCACGTGAGTAGATGGGAGACGCCGTCACCGTGGCTGCCGCCTTCGCGATCCACGGCAGCGTCCATCGATCGGCGTGCGTTGTGCTCCCGCGCTCGACTACGGCACCCGCTAATCCAACAGCGTATGACTGTAGATCATAGGCGAAGACTGGAACTTGGTAGCGTTGAGCTACATGCGCGGCCACAGCGCCGGACCCAGTAAAAAGGTCGAAGAAGCGATGCGAACTGGGGATCGAAGCAGAAAGAGCCTCGCCCAACCCGTTCGTCAGCATCGACCGCTTCGATCCCATATATTTCATGCGCACAGATTCCAAAGAGCGATTCGCTCAGTTTGGAACAGCCGTAGCGTGGAGCCAGGCAGTTCGCCAAGCCAACCATGTCGGCTGGTTTGCTCAGCTTGCGAAGCAGCCTCCAAAGCGTCTTCGACTTCCATCCAGAGCTCGCTCATGTCGGTTGGCTCAGCCGGATGAGACCAAAGCCCTCGCTCAAGCCCGAGCGTAGACCACCAGGGCTCGAGTTCGTTAATTCCGACGCCGGCTTTCCCAAGATTGTCCTGCGCGAGAGAGGTCGCGATCCTCAACAGAATTGCTCCTCGCGCCAGCATTGCCTCGGCAGACGTGTCCGTTGTGTCTGCGGCGCGGATGATCGGGTGTTCGTCAACCTCCTCAGTTCGGGAGAGGAAACCTTCCGATACATGAGCGGCGATCCGAGGGTCTAGATTGGCGTAACCTAACGGGGAGAGTGCTGCGCCACCGGTGTTGGCAAGCTCGGTTTCAAGAATTAACCGCAGCAAGTGGCGCTCCAGCCCAAACGCCGAAGGTTGAAAGCTGCGCCACAATGACCCGATAAAATCGAGGTCAAGGGCAGGGCGGCTACTCATCGGAGATAGGTCGTTTGGCGTGTAGCTAGAGTAGTTTCGGGCTATGTGATCGTCTGTCGCGGCGCTCAGATCTACGCCCCACCCTTTAATCAATCCATGCCCAAGGGTGGTTCCGGACGAGCCGGGGAAATAGGCGCTCAGGGCCTCAAACAACGTTGCGCCATTGATATTTATAGCTGACGCGATCTTTTCGAAGCTACCAGGGGTTTTGGCCCAGTGCTCAAGCGCCAACCAGCACATGTCGTGCGTGCCGCGATTTTCAAGATCGTGTCTATTCCCTGCGTCGTCGATGACGCAATTAACGTTGTTAAAGATGCCAATGCCTTGGGACGCTAGGATGGACAGGCTGGCACGTAGTTCCGCATAGTATGCCAAGTGTCGCGCAGCATGGCGGTCGCCAAGAAACAGGGCGCTGATGGCTTTGGAAAGGTAACTCCAGCCATCACTGCAATGGAGCGGTCCGCGAACGGCAATGAGTTCTGTCAGCTGTCGTTGCGAGATGCCGTTGAAATCGAACCTCGGTGGTAGTGAGCCCTGAGGAAATGGATGAGCCGCGGGGAGCCAAGGGGGATTCGCGGCCGAATAATCACCTAGAACCGCAATCACTTCTGCACTGCTGGCGAGTTCGATGACAGGTCCGTCTGCCGCACGAATGGGTCGGCGCGCCATTAGACGCCACCCGGATGGCCTGCTAGCTGCTGCGCTATGGCCCCAATAGGCGTTGGTTGTGCAGCGAGGTGCTCCATTAGCTGCCCCCGCAACGCGACATATCCCCCGCCGCCACGATAAGCTCGCCGGATAAGTTGCTGCTCTTTGGACAACCCAGGCGCGTCAGACGAACGCCAATCAAACGAAGCGATTGCTTGGCTGAGCCCCGCCAGAGTTGGCCAGAGGGGGGTTTTTCTGAGGATTGCAAGTTCGTGCTCAACATCCTCTCGAACTGTCTTGCTTGGAACCTCTGCATCCGTGCCCCATTCGAAGAGTTCGCGATCATTCTGTGCAACGGCAAATAGGATATCGTTTGCCACGGCTAGGACGCCACGCACGCCTTGCTCTTGATTCAGCATGGTTTTGGGGCCGCTAAAGGCAGCGTTGATTTCATCACCGATAAGGTCGGCGGTGTCTTCCCCGCGGAGCGCTTTTGCCCACTCTGCGTCCACAGGGATGGATGCTTCGATTTGAGCCCAAAGGGCAATCAAAAGTGCCGCCTGTTGAGCTCGGGGCATGTCGAGGGGGCCGTCTGCCCTGGTCGTCGGAGCGCCGAAAAGTCCACGAGCCGCACGTGGGCCTCCCGGCGAGAGGAACGTGCTCATTAACGCCCTGGCCCAACCTGCCTGAGTTACCCCAGCATGCTCGGGCGCGTCCTTGCGCTTGTCGCCCAGCATATTGATCCGGTGTAGCCATGGGCTGCTTGGCGCTTCAAAAAGAAGCTCAGTGAGTTCCTGGGCGCGTGCTTCTCTGTAGATCTTAAGCTCTGAAAATGTATCCAGCCATGCTTCCGACCGGAGCAGCGGGAACAAATCAAACGCGTGGCTAGGGTTGATCCTCTTAGGTGAAATGTTAATCGACCAGAAGAGATATGCTTGCCATCCAACGTCTAATCCGTGAAACGCGACAACCGGTAGTTGGAAATCCGGTGGCAGGGTGCCGTCTTGGATCGCCTCGTCGAAGGCCCATAATCTGTGCTGACCGTCGATTACCTCGATAGGCTCCAGACCAGACGGCACCCATTTTTCGTCAGCCGATTCATACGGCAGGTTGAGTCGGGCGAAATCTCCGTCCACTTCGTCGATGGTGATCAAATCTGAATCATCGACAGTCCGACCGCGACGTTCGTCGCCTGTGCGCAAGATGTTCACGACAATGGCTGTTGGCAGCCAGCCAGGTTTTTTCAGGTGGTCATGACGCTCGTTGCGCATCGATGCGCCCAAGCTGCTGTAAGGATAGCCATACCGAACGAAGTCGCGGATCGTGATGGAGCGCTTCTCGTCGTGCCGTCTTTGCAGGCCCTCTCCGGCAGCTGCATCACGCTTGCGTCGATAGACGCCACTGAGGGCGCGAAGCTGAACAGCCGATAGGGCAAACATGTAGGCGTATGGGGCGGGTTTGGAGCGATGCCCCTCAGCATCGAACTGATACCCTTCCCACTCGTCCAGCCACTGCTTGAAACGAATTGCCGCGATGCCTTTAGCCATCTACTCCCCCCATGAAGTCCATAGGGTTGATAGGCTGGCCAGCGTTCAACGTCGAGATGTATCGCGTTACCTCATCGTTTTACAATCCTTGCGCATACCCTTGCTGCGCTTGGGGTCGCAAACAGCGAGTTTTACAGGCAATGGGCTGAAAACAAACACTTTCGCCATGCTTTGGGACCAGAGGGTCGGAGGTTCGAATCCTCTCGCCCCGACCATGGATTTAGC
>RCUQ01000190.1_pt1 | contig 40298 bp, 50 predicted proteins | sample 2166351 | NCBI WGS metagenome assembly RCUQ01 (sample SAMN09932597, study PRJNA488358) | compost metagenome | feature: garden; material: soil; isolation source: compost soil in acetonitrile-enriched culture | place: Germany: Experimental Botanical Garden Goettingen | collected 2016-01-27
GATTGCTTTCCTCCAAGGCGGCAGCGGTCTTGCTGTCTGCCGCCTGGTAATCGGTCTTGAGCTGGCTTAACTCCCGAGCAGTGGATTGCTCCACCCCGGCGATCACCTCCCGAACAACCGTCAACCGCGCGGCAGTATTAGCCTGCTCACCCTCAAACTTGGCGGTGAGGTCGGTGACCTCGCTCGCCAGCGCCTGGTGCAAGCCCAGCTGCACCTGCTGGTCGCGGCGGATCCCCGCCTCTGCTGTGCGGTGACGCTGCTCCCCTTGCTCGCCGGCGAGCGCATTGGCGATGCCTGCGGCGGCCGCCTGCTCTGCCGCCCTTGCCGTCAAGTCCAGGGCGGCAGTGATCTCGTCAAGTCGTCCAGCAGTCAGACCGCCAGCATCCTCGACCACTTCCTCCAGCGCCCTGATCTTGCCCTCGGCAGTGACGGTGCGCACTTCAACCCCGCTGACCCGCTGGGCCAGTACCTGGTCAGCCTCGACGCTGACCCGCGCCACCTCGGTGATGTTGGCCAGTAGCGTCTGATCATCCGCTTCCAGCTCGGCTTTGAGGCCAGACACCCGTTCGGCCAAGGCCGATGTGGCATCACTGGTGGCGGTGATCTTGTCCTCAGCCGCCGCGAGACGTTCCCCCTGAGCGGTCACGGTAGACTGGGCGGCCTTCTGTTGGATCTCCCCCTTGGCAGCGTCCAGCGAGCTGCTGACTTCGGTCAGGCGCTGCTGTTCGCTGGTGAACTCCGACTTGGTGACGGTCTGGGTCAGCTTGGCATTGATGCCGTCCAGTACCTGCTCGGCCTCGGTCAGGCGCTCGCCCTGGGCATCCACCACGGCGTGATCTGCCTTGGTGGCCAAGGTGCCGGTGGCAGCGTCCAGCTTCTGATTGACTTGGGTAAAGCTGGCTTGGGTCTCATCACGAAGCGCCCGCACCACATCCATTTCAATCTCACCGGTGCCAGGGTTAACCGTGAAAATGGCATCACGCAGATCACCCATTTCCTCCTGAACCCGATCAATCTTGCCGTGCAGCTTGTCTTGCTGTAGGGAGCTACTGATCCCCATTTCACCCAGCTTGTTTTGCTCGTCCCGCAGCAGGCTATCCGCTTGCTTTGAGCGCTCGTCGAGTGCGGCCACTACGTCACCCAAGCCGGTCAGCTCACGGTCGATGACGGGCACCCGATCAGCAATCGGGGCCACGGTTTCGCTCAGGTCGGTAAACTCGCGTTCGACCAGCTCCAGTTTGCCAACGATGTCAGGGATCGCCTGGTCAACGATGTCCGCGATCTGCTCGATGGGCGTGCGCAGATCCTCGCGCAGGTGCTCTGCGCCGATCTCACCATCCAGGATGTCGAGAATGGATGATGCGTCATACGAGGTTTTGCCACTGGCCGCGAACAGCCCGGATTTGCCGTAGGCGTTGACGGCCCGCAACCACACGTAATAGGTGGTGTCAGGCTGCAAGCCCTGAAACGTCATGTACGCACCCAGACCCGCATTGGTGGCCTTGGCTTGCACTTCCGCCAAGGGCAGTTGCGCTTTGCTCCACCACCATTCACACAAGGTGCCGTAGGACTGGCCGCCGGTGAACACCGGGCGGAATGCCAGTGACCAGTTGCCCGCCTCGACCTCCACCCCTACGGGGATGGCGGGCACTTGGATGGTGAAGTTGACCGACGCAACCGGCGAAGGGGCACCGGTCATAGCGATGGCGCGGACTTGGCCAACGTAGTTTCCGGCCGCCAGGCCATTCACTCTGCAGGATTGCCCGGGCACCTGGGCAGTCAGTACCACCACCGTCGGCTTGCCGGGGTCAAGGCGCTGGATGATCACCTGGTTGTACGCAATGGTGCCGACGTTGCGCCAGGACAGCACGCCCTGGATCACTTCGCCAATCTGCTCCACTTCATAGCGGAGCTGATCCGGCATGGCCACACCACCTGAGGGCAGTTCGGTGATCTCCGGGCGCTCCATCGGCTTGCCAATGGCATCCGACCAAAACAGCGGGCTCTCTTCTCGCAATGTGAGCTCGACGGCGCTGGTCAGCGAGAACGACCAATCGACCACCCTAAACTCGGGGCCGTTGATGCCCAGGGCCGGGATGTAGAGTCGGATCGAGCTGCCGGGGCGATAGCGCCAGCCAGAGAGGTTGATCGGGCATGTCAGAGTGCGGGCGGCGCGGCGCTGACGCAGCATGATATTCGCCAGGCGCTGGGCCTGGTATTCGCTGGTCACACAGCGCAGGTCGAGGTCTTCCAGCAGGGCCAGACCGCCGTCCTCTTCCACCCATTCGTTGACAATCACCGCCGGGAAGTCGGTCTTCTTGAAGGTGATCGGGTCTACAAATGTCCCGGTCACCTGGTTGATTTTCTCGCTGCTGGCTGGCTCCGGCAGCAGCTCGATGTCCCCGATTATCTGGTGCGCCCGGATCTCGTCGCTGGCAGGCCCGTAATAAGCACCCGCGATGATGCCGTGCTTGCCGCCTATGTAAGTCGGCTGGCCGGCACACGCCATGTGGAGTGTTTCCAGCACCTTGGATCTGGCCTCCCCCAGATCAAACTCAACGTTGGCCGTATAACGGGGCTCCAGCGTCCCATCCGGGCGCGTGACGAGTTCATCGCAAATGTTGGCCGCAACGATGAACTCATTCATGCGGATCTCGTCGTCCGGCACTTTCAGCCAGGAGCGGTAATAGTCGAGGATGACCAGGGCTACGTTATCGCTCCACTTCCATTTGCCGTCCCGGGGATCCCACACCTCTTTGCCGAACTTCTCCACCTTGATGTTGGGGAGCCCTGCCGGGAACTTCTGGGGGTCGAACTTGAGTGACAGGCGCAGCCAGGTAATGCCCTGGCCAATCATGTCGTCCTTCCAATCGGCACACTTGGCCAACATGAAGGGGTCGCAGGTGTTGCGGTCGGCATGGAGTTCGTAGGACACCAGATCCGAGAACTCGCCGATCAGGTCATCCCCCAACCAGATGTTCCCGATGCGAGACAGCTTATGCCCGGCAAGTACCAGGGCCAGGTGCAACCACTCCCCCTCATCCTGTTCCCCGGCCTGTTCGGCGGCGAACGACAGCAGACCGGACGAGATCACTCGGCCATAGATGCAGGTCTTGTCACTGGCGGCTGCCCGCAGCACCTGGCTGCGCTCGCTCGCGCTGCGATAGTCAGAGAGCGACGGCTTTTTCGTCGTCAACATCATGGTGGCAGTGGCCACCGCTGTGCCGATGGAAAGCGCCATGCCCACCGTGACAGCCGTCACGGCTGCATAAGCACCCGCGCCAGCAGCGGCACCAGCGATAAGGGGGACGGCAGCGACGGGCATTATTCAACTCTCCAGGTAATGAGGGGAACTTGATCCGGGATGGGGCGGGCGCCTTGCTCTGTCATTGCCCAGACTTGGCCAGCCCACATGACCCCAGCGGTCAACCCGTTGGGGCCATCGAACACCAGGGCATCACCACGTTGTGCCATGGCAATTGGCACACGGACAAACAGGGCATCGAGGGCGGATTCGATACTGCCGTGGGTCTTGGCAAGAACCCGCTTGGCGCCGATCTCGGTGGTGTAACGCCCCCGGTACTGGGCGGCGGGATCCTTGTCGCAAGCGGCCAGGCACACGTCAGCGACAAACAGACAGCAATCATTTTCACCCCAACAAAAAGGCCGCTCGGAGGCGGCCTGGATGGTGGTGATGATGCGGATTTGCCAGTCTGGATGGCGCATGGCGGTCAGTCCTTATAGTTGAAACTCGGGGCATCTTTCTTGGAGCCCCAGAAGATGGAGCGGTCGGCCATCTGGTTCTGATAGCGGAAGAAGCGATCATTTTGGTGAATGCGGCGGTGGCTTTCGTCGGTATTGCGCAGGTTGAGGCCCTTCTGCCAGTCCTCAAACTTGTTCGAAATGGTGAGCTGGATGGTGTTGGTTCGCCCTGCCTTGATGGGGGTTTGCGCTATCTTGCCGCTAAACTGCAGGCAGGCATTGAGCGGGGCGCCATCAGGACCAAGCACGACCAGATACAACCACGCCATCCGGTCAACGATGCGCTCTCGCATCACCTCGGCCAGCAGGGAGTTGTCCAGTCCCGTCAGGGTGACACTCAGCTTGGTCGGCGAGGTGGAGATCTGTTCTTTCTGGGGGCTGACCGCCCCCAGGGCACCGACTCCGTAATAGACCTCACCACCCAGCACCAGCTCCCCCAAGCCGGAGTGAAGGCGACTCATGCCGCTCACCAGATCCAGTTTGAGCGCATAGAGCGCTGTCACGTTGGGCTGATTGAGGGCGGCGATCACATCAGGATCAAGGCCGGTGATCATGGGTAGAAACTCTCCTTGAACTTGATGGTGCCGAGATCACGGCGAAGGCCTGACAGGCGACGAGATTTGCCTCCTCCATCGAGGCGAAATACCCCCATGGGGCGCTCGACCACCAGGGGGGTGCCGCTCGGGTGGCCCTTGCGCAGCATGGGGGCAAACGCAATCCTGGCCGCGCCAGACTGATCCGACCAAACATCTGCCGTGACCCGTTTGAGTTCGTCGCCCACCTGCAGCCAGTCGCCGTCCCGCAGTACCAAGGTCGATGGCTTCCACCCTCTGCTGGTCATCGCGGTTCGCATGTTCAGCGCCTCGCTGACGATGGGGGCGCCATGTACCGGCTGTTTGGGGTGCGCGAAGTCCCACAACCTGACCCGGTTGGTTTTGCCATCCAGCTTGGCGATGAAGGCTTCCAGGCGGCGGGCAACAGCAGGATCCATCTTGCCCATGGTCAACTCCATCAACCACTTGCTGCCCGGGGTAGCGACGGTTTGCTCAGAGCCGTCAAACGTCGATTCGAATACCCGCCCCATGGTTTCCAGGTCGAGGGAGTTTTCCCGCACCCTGAACTCGGCGGGCCAGTCATAGATTTCCATCGTCATACCCCCAACATTCGACGCGCTTGGCCATTACTGCCAAGGTCTTCGATGAACATGTGGTAACCCCGACTGGCAGCCTCTGCGATCACCTGATTGCGGTCGGCGTCGGTCATGTCGGCACTGAAATGAAAGTGCTGCTCAAACACCGCGCCGCCGCTAGCCGCCACGCCGCCACCCGTCATCAGTTGGTCGTACATCTGATCGATACGCTGGGCTGATTTGTTGGTGTAAACCCGCTCGCCTTTGTCGAGCAGCCAAGTGCCCTCGCTGGGGATCTCTTCAATCCCCGAGTGGGCCATGCCTGCAATGGCCGTCCCAGCGACGATGCCGACCGATATCATGGTCTGGGCCTTGAGTATTGCGCGGGCAGACTCTGCCGCGAGCAGGCCGCCGGTCATCGCGGCAAACGCCGCTGCACCGGCTTCCGCTTGCTCACCGGCCACCAGGATCGACGGAATTGCCAGCAGCTTCTGAGCGGCAAGCAATGCCTTCATGATGAAGGTCTGCTCTTTGCCCGACTGCTGGAGCATGTCCGTGGTGAGGCTGAGGGTCTGACTGGTGAAGTTGAGCATGTCGCGGGCCGCCTGTTGCTGGGCCGCTTTTTGCCTTTCAACGCGCTGGCGCTCCTGCTCGGCAAGCTGATCCTGCTTGCGCTGATCCGCCTCCAGCTCCTTGGCCATCGCCTCTTCACGCTTGGCCATGTAGTCAGCTTGCTGCTCAGCGAAGTGATCCGCCTCCTTCTGGCGGTACTCCTCTCGCAGCTCCCCCAGGCTCTCATAGCCGCGGCGCCGCAATTCGGCCTCGCTGACCTGCATACTGTCAATTTCTGCCAGGCGCTCCTCATGGGAGAGGCGCAGCTTGTCCAGCTCACTGGCGAATTGCATGTCCAGGGCGCTGAGGCGCTCGGCCCCCTGATCCAGCAGCTTCTTGTTGTCGGCGCTTGTATCACGAGAGCTGACCGGTTCAGGGGGTTGGTACTCCGGTTGCTCACCAATCCCGAAGCGCTTTTTGCCATACGCCTCCTGAATCCGGTCTATCTCGGCCTCAATCTCGGCTCGGCGCTGCTGGAGCTCCGGCAGGGCAGCGCGGCCCGCCGTGTCGCCCAAAATGGCATCAAGCAGGCCGACGCCGCCGAATGCCTTTTGCTCCGACGTCTCTTTGATCTGGTCATCCAGATCCTTGAGTTCGTCACGCAGGTTCCCAAGGCGACGGCTCATGCCGTCAATGGTGCGTGGGTTGTCCGCCCAACTATCGAGCAGCGTCCCCCAGTAGCTGACGGCATAGCCGAGCTTTTCGGTCAGCCAGTCGATTTGATCCGACGCCCCCAGCACGCCCTGGGCAAATGAGCTTTGCAGCCGCAGGCTCACGTCCTTGAGCTTCTGATCCATCTCTTTGAGCTGGGTGATGTCGGTCTGGGACAGGGCGACATTGAGGTTTCGATAGTGCCCGGTCAGGCGTTGCAGTTCGGCGCCGTTGTTGCGCAGCAGGGGCTGGAGCGTGGAGACGTCATTGGCGATGGATTCCAGATAGAACACCTGTTCCGAGGCGCTGACGTTGGTCGCGTCCATGGCGTTCTGGACGGCAATCAGTGCCTCGGGGCCCGCCATCTGTTGCAGCTTGGTAACGGTCAGCCCCACCTTGGGGGCGATGTTCTCCATCCAGTCCTTGAACTCGCCGCCGCCGGTGGCGGAGAAGTCGCCGAGCTTGTCCTGTACGTCCTTGAGCATGTCGGCCAGCTTGTCGCCGCTGACATTGTATTGCTCGGTGGCATAGGCCAGCTCTTGCATCTTCTCGACGGACACCCCGGCCTTGAGCGACATTTGCTCCAGTTCGCGCCCTTGCTGAGCCAGCGCACTGACGGACGCCGCCAGCCCCACCGCCGTCCCGACCAAGCCCAACACAGCGCCCTGCACGACGCTGAACCCTTGCACGATGGCCACAGATTTATGAGACAGCAGATCTGCCGTTTCATTGAACGATCGACCAAAGTTGAATGTCGAGTCTTCGGCATTCTTGGCGTCGGCGGCATAGCTTTTCAGAATATTCGCAGCGGAGCGGACATCAGCAGGCAAGGACGAGAGATCCGCGCTCAGCAGCACCCGAAGGTCAGCAATCTGGGTCGATGACATAGGTTCTCTCTATTCCCGGGATGGAGGCTGCCAGGTTGGCAATGTCCTCGTCACTTTGTTCAACCACCACGAGATCCGGGCGGTTATAGAAAAACTCTGAGGGGCTGACCCAGTGCTCTGCCTTGAGGTGGACATTCAGCAGCAGGGCGCAGATCTGGCCAGTTTCGTATTGGCGGATCCGGTAGTCGGTCGGGTGCTTTGAGAAATCGGCCACCCAGTCCAGGTACTCAGCAGCTGAAAACTCACTCAGCCAGCGCCGCCAGTCTGCTCGGCCAAACTGGCGGGCCAGGCTCAGGATGAACGCCTTTTCCGCCGCTAAGCTTTTTTTGGGTCGGCTGGCTCCTGTGCGTCACCCTCTTCCACCGCTTTTTCTTCCTCTGCAGCGGGCGGCTGTGCCAGGCCGCTCAGCTCCTTGACCGCCAGCGCCAGACGCATGATGTGATCTGGCAGGGGGTAGGAACGGATCACCCGAGCCCTGACTTCCTCGATCGATTCCGCCGGATGCAGGTACTGCAAGCCAAACGCCGCCATGGTGGCATTCAGCTCATAGAGCGCCTTTTGCACCTGCAGGGTGTATTTATCAAGGGTCTTTTTATCCCCTTCCTGGGGCGGCGCTGGCCACTCAACATCGACCAGGTAGGTCTGATAATCAAACAACTGCAGGGCCGTCAGCGCCCGCACGGTGACATCAGACTCCAAGCCACGGGGGGTGCGCAGCTTGATGGTGCGGCTATCAATGTGTGGCTCGGTCATGCGACAGGGTTCCAGTCAGTCTCTGCCGGGGACTGGCGGCCAGAGAGGGAGATTTTTACCGAACGGGTGATAGTCTCTTTCGCCTGGATAGCCTTGCCAACGCTGCTGACAAAGCCATAGAAGCCATCCCACGCCCCATTGGGGTACTTGATGAAAAACCAGCGAGGGGCTTGGGCCAGCAGGTTCACCAGTTGTTTCTGGGTTGCTTCCGCAGGCTTCCATGCCAGGGTGATCGAGAGCTGACCCGGGTCGATTTGACCGGCGGTTTTCTCTTTCCACTGCGGGTCCGGCGCGTCCAGGTACGCATCTTCTTGCTCCTCGGCGCTCATCTCTGGCGGCGTCAGCTCTTTGACATCAGCCAGACGGATAACCGCATTGCCCGTGGTGGGGTCAGGCTTCTCGGTGCCAGCAGCGGCAGCCATGAAAAATTGAGTACCGGCGCCCTTCACCGGCTTGGTTGCATCAGTTGTCATCAGGGTTTGCTCCAGGTCGCGTTAAAATTGAGGGTCAGAGAAGCCAGGCCGGTGCCCCGATCATCTGCCCCGTATTGCCAGCCCGCCGAGGCCAACCCTTCGAGCAGCAGCCCACCGAGGGCGTCCCCAGCCAGCGGCGCCAGCTTCTCAGCCAGCTCGTCAAGATCGGCGTCTGCCTGATTGGTTTCGGCCACATAGAGGGAGACCATCAGCAGGGCCTGCTCGCTCTCCCCATCCAGGGAGAACTCACCATCGCCCCCTTCCAGGAAGTAGCAGAACGCCAGGGGCAGGTCTTCTTCGGCGACGTCTACCGGGCGGGAGGGGTACACCTCACGAAGATTGGGCACACAGGTTCGCACCCGTTCGGCCAGGGCCGCCCGGATGTCGGTTCGAATTGTCATAGTGGGTCCAATAAAAAACCCCGCCTGAGCGGGGTTGATGGTTGATTATTACCAGTCAGGATTGTCTGTAGTGAGGCTACTTTTTATCTGATTGCCAAATTCAAGCAGTTTGGGTTTCACTGCATCCAAATCCCCTTGAGTTTGTATGGGCGTTTCCATTGCTGGATATGAGCCAAATTGATTGACCACAGCAGGAATGTCGAGGAGCAGATTTTTGAAATCGGTTTTGAACTTACCGTCTTTCGTTTCCACTTTCATGGTGAACTTAACCTTCCATGCTGCTTTGCCTATGCAATCAAAACTGTTGCAGGGGTAGTTAAGCATCCCATTCCCTATCAGCACTCCATCCTTGGCATTTTGATACTCAATTACAGATTTCGCTGACTTGAAATTCTCCGCGATCCATTTAAGAGTCCCTTCATAAATCTGGCCCTTAGACATACCTGGCGCGTCATAGACTTGAGCAAATTCAGTGTCCGCTGGGTTGACAGGTTTATCAGCGGGAGCACTAACGCACCCTGTCAAACTGACGGCCGCGACAGCACCTAGGATCCATTTATTCATTTTACCCCCCTTATTATAAAGAGAGACAGGATACCGTTTGGAACTAATGATATTCAATGCTAATCGGGGAAAGTAAGTAATCCCATTCGCAGGCCACATTACTGTTTGTATTATCACTTGAATGTTAATTGAAGCTGACGCAACAGTGCCCGCTGCATTTCGCGGGGCATGTCACGGGCCATCCCCGCTTTTGATTCCCGTTCATAGTGCTCGGTGATTGGGGTCACCAGCGGGATCCGCATCACCTCCAGGGCGTGACGGCCTTTACCGACCCGGCGCAAGATCTGCCAGCTCTTGAGCTTGGTTGCCGCATAGCCGCCTCCCCGCCGGTATTCGCCAAAGCCTTGGCCACCGTCAGCGATGAAGCCACCAGGCACACGATGACGACCGACCTGCATGTCCCCAATCCCCGTGAAGGCGCTGTGCCGATAGCGCACCAGGCGCTGCTGGACAGCCCCCACCTTGATCAAGGGGATAGGGCGGCGGCGCACCCGGATCGTGGCTGATGGCTTCTGCTGAGACGCTTTGAAGATCTTCACCCGAGGGCGCAGCAACTTGGCGGGCACCTGCACCCGGCTATCCTTGGCGGTCAGCCGGATAGCCCGACTGGACGCGCCAGCCGCCACCCGGTTGACCGCTTGGGCGCTCGCCTTCGGCACCAGCTTGGTCGGCAGCAGGTTCAGGTTCGCCAGCGCCTTGTCCAAGTCTTGCTTGATGGGCATGGCTACCTCACTTGATGGGGATAACGAGCTGACCAGCCCGGGTAAAAGGCGGCTCCCTCACGGAAGTGACCAGCGACAGGCTGGGGATCTCCACCTTGTCGCCAGACTTGAAGCGCACCCCCGGCGGGGGTGACGAAACGGACAACTCGCGCAACGTGGTCAACACCTGTCCAAAGGCATCGGGGTTTTCATCATAGAGCGCCACCAAGGGCACCCCAGCGATGATGACAGCGATCCCCAGGGCATCATCCACCGCCGCATTCAGACGGGAGCAAGCGCGGCGCCAGCGGCCACCGGGCGCACCGGTCATTGAACGATCAGTGCCTCGGCATAGCCGGAGGCACCGCCGCTGAGCAGTTTGCCGAAGTCGTCGGCGTCTTTGGTGGTGTCTGCCACCAGTTTGGTGCCGTCCCATTTGACGGCAGCGCCGAGCGTCAAGGCGGTGTCGCAGGGCAACAGCCAGACGCCGCCGAGGGCACCTGAGAACTCCTCCCCCTCCGCTGCCGACTCCAGGGGGACAACGGTCAGGGCGCCGATCTTGATCGGCTTGCCGGATGTCACCCCACCCGCCGGAGCGAGGAAGGTGTGTTGGCTGCCGGTGCTGACATAATTTTTAGCCATGGAATAACTCCTGTATTGAAGCTGTCAGAGATGGCCCGCACAGAGCGGGCCGGGGGGATTACTTGCCTGCGGACTTGACCAGACCACGGTAATCGAGGGCGGAGACGCCCGCGTCGAGACGTACCTTGGTGGTAACGCCGTCCACGGTGAAGCCTTCTTGCTGCTCGATCCAGGGTTTGTCCATGCCGTCGAGGTAAGCCACCTCGATGGTGTCGCCACCCTTCGCCGCGAGATACCATTCCACCGTGCTGGCATCGGAGAGGCGCGGCTCGCCGATCACATCCACGAAGCCCTTGATCGGGTTGGCTATGCCAGAGTTGGCATCCGCGCCCGGGACAGAGGTGCTGTTGATGAGTTGCAGCGCGGTATCTTCCAGCTCAATCGGCACCAGGGCATACCCCGGGCGGATGTTGAGGGCACGGCCCGGCTTGTCATCGGCCCCGACGGCGCGCTGGCCGCGCATCAGGGTCTTGGCAGCGGAGAGCCCCTTGATCCCCATCGCGGCATCAGCGCCGGTCAGCAGGTTTTTGTGATCCGCATGGAACAGCGTCTTGTTGTCCGGCATTTTGACGTTGCCAGTCAGCACCGCATACACCAGGTCGCCGATGGTGCCGCGAGCGGCCGCCCCGAACAGCTCTGGAACGCGGGTCAGCTGATCGAGGTCATCGTTGATGATGGCCTGGCGGGTGATGGCAAACAGCTCGCCATAGGTAGCCAGCTGGATGGTGGCGCCGGTATCGGACAGGGTGACGTGCTTGTATTCCGCCCCCTCCCGCACCTTGCGCAGGCTGGGGATGTCGCTCAGACCGATGCGGCTGGCCACCTTGAAGTCGGACAGGGTGCCTTTGCGCGTCCACTTGTCGAAGGTTTCCTCGGCATTTTCCCAGCCTTCCAGCACCGACTTGTTGGCGACATCCAGCAGGATCTTGCCAAAGTCGGAACTGGTGTGAGTGAAGGCCATGCCAACATAGGCCATCGGGGAATGGCCGCCGGTCTGAATGCCACGGCCATCCAGGGAGGCACGGGCCAGCTCGCGCAGGCTGTATCCGCCATAGCGGTTATCACTCTCTGCGGCGGCATGGCCGCAACGGGTCAGCAGCGAGGCTCGGATCGAGTCACCGACCAGGTTGCCATTGCCCACATGAATATGAGCAGCCGGGCCGGTCGGGCCAGTCTCGCCAGCAGGCTTGCCCAGCGCCGCTTTGATCTTTTCTTTGGTCTGGGCGGGGGTCACATCCATGTCGCCCAGGCACTCGGCCATCAGCTCAGGGAAGCGGCCGCCGGTGAGGGCGAACAGATCCTGGATCTCGTTGCGGCGGGCCTGCTCTTGCTGCCTGAAGGCTGCGATGACAGCGGCTTGGTCCGGGGCCGGTTGGGGAGCCGGGGTGGGGGCAGGAGACGGCGGCACAGGCGCCGGACCCGCGCTGGCGCGAGCGCCAAAAAACGCACGGGCCTGAGTAGGCATATTGGTAAAGTCGTTCATTTTGTTCTCGTTCACGTAGGCGGCAGCCGAAATCGGCTCTTCCAGGACATCGACAAACCCCAGCTCTTTGGCCTGGGAGCCATCGAGCCAGGTATCTGCCGACAGTAGATTGGCCAACTCCTCACGGGGCTTGCCGGTTTTCTTCTCATAGGCGTTGAGCAACAGCGCCTCGTTGCGATCCAGCCAGTCCGCCATGTCGCGCAGGTCGTCGGCGTTCCCGACCGTGCCAGACCAGGGCTTGTGGATCATCACCCAGGCATTGCTCGGCATGTGGACGGTGGCATTGGGCAGGCAGAGGATGACCGACGCCATACTGGCCGCCAGACCATCGTTCCAGATGTCGATTTTGCAGCTCAGGCGGGCCAGGGTGTTGTAAATGGCAAAGCCGTCCATCACATCACCGCCGGGGCTGTGAATGTGGATATTGAGCTGCTTGGCATCAAACACCCCGGCAGCCTTGCAGTCGGAGATGAACTGTTGAGCAGAGATCCCCCAATACCCGATGACATCATAGATGTAGATCTCGACCGTGGGCACGGCGCCAGACAGGGCGCTGATGGAGTACCAGCTTTTGGCGTTTTGGGGATCAGGATCTGCTGCGGGGTTTCCGCTGGCGGCTGCCCGCGCTGGCATCAGCGCGGTCTGCATTGCCGCCGTCAGGTGGTGCTTTTTCACTGGGTTGTGCTCCTGGGTCATTGGCCGGGTTGGAGTCGGCGATGATGTTGTTTTGCTTTTCCCATTCCAGTTCGGAAAGGCGCTGATCGCGCACCTCGTCAGGGTTCTTGTTGCGAGCCCGGATCCACTCGGTCACCGTGCCAGCACTGCCACGGATCACCGCCTTCCAGCCGTTGGCCTCACGCTCCGGGTCAATCCAGGGCATGACGGGGGCAAGGTAGATGGCGTCGAACAGGGTTTTGGGGTCGAGTTCAGGCGGCAGGACAAGGGGGTCTTTGCTGCGCAGGGTTTCGGCCAGCAGCCAGTCCCGAAACACCGGACGGGACCACTGCGCCACAAAGTCATCCTGCAAAACGGCAAACCCTTCCCACCCTTCAACCAGCTCCTGGCGCTGGGCGGAGTAAGTGCCGTCATAGTCACGGGCCACACTCGAATACTGGCTGCGGGTGCCTGCACACGACGACCGAAGCTGCCCCGCCCGCCAGATGTTCAGGGCGGTGTTTGGTCGGTTGGACTGGATCACCCCCACATCCTCGCCGGGGCGCAGGTCGTCAAATGTCGTGCCGGGGGTGATGTCAATCATCCGTGGGGCTCGTTCCCCCTCGCCGCCCTCCGGCTCGACGTAGTTGTCTGGCACCTCCCGCTTGATGAAGAAGGCAAGCGAGGCGCTGATGCGGGCCGCAACCCGCTCGGCCTCCTCCACCGATTTGAGGTCAGCAAGGCGGGTGATCACCCCATGGAGCAGGGTCACACCGCGCAACTGATGAATCCGCTTGCGCAGGGCCAGGTGATACATCTCGCTGGCGTCGATCTCTTTGGTACGGTAGCGATAGCCCTGCATCTCACCAGGGTGATCGAACATCACAAAGTAGGATTTGGGGCGGCGCCAGGCATCGATCTTGATCCCCTGACGCACCCCATCAGCCACCTGGTTGTATTCAAACGGGACGAAATCAGGCTCCAGCAGCTCTATCGAGTAAGGCGTATCGCTGTGATGCTGGTAGCCAGGCACAGTGCCGAGCAGGCGGCGGCCAAACATCTCACCATCGCGTAACCAGGTGCGGCAAACCAGCCGCTCCATGGCCGGGCGGGTAAAGGTGCCCGTGGTTTCCGGTTTCAGCGACCAGGCTGCCCAACGACGGCGGATCTCTTTGGCAAGATCGTCCAGCAGCAGCCCATTAACATCCCGAGGCTGGGGCTCTATCTGGATGCCTTTGCCACCGACGATCCGCTCTTCCAGCTTATCGAGCAGGCCGATCACGATGTCGTGGTTTTCATCCAGCGCCCGCGCCTGCTCACGCAGGCTGATCGCCGACATCTGCACCGCCTGGTTGGCTCCACGGCGCTCCCGCTTGGCATTGTGGGTGCGGCTCGGCATGGCAGCCTCATAGGCTTGCATCCGCAGGCGGTCACGCATTCGGTTGGCTGCCCAGCCTGGCGAGACAAATCCGAGCAGCTTATCCAGCGCAGTCATGTGAACCTCGCTACTGCATAGGGGCGGCGACGCGGTGACGCTACCTGCTGACGGCGGCGCTCCCACTCCTGACGGCCAGTGCGAATCTCGTTGAGATTTTCAGAGGTGACCGAGCGCCCCTGAAAAGTGATCTGCTTGCCTGCTAGTAAATCGCGTTCGGCCTGAAGGTAGAGCGCGATCATGCTGTCAATATCTTCCAGCTTCACAGCCAGCCTCCTGATCCTGATGATGTGCCCAGCCAGCTATTGCCCGCAGCGGACGCGGCGGGCTTGACGCTGGCAGGCGGTGAGGGGTTGATGGTGCTCGGGCGCGGCTTGGCTATCAGCCGCCATCCCCGGTGCTGCACCCCGAGGCGAATACCCGCTAGGGCATACACGGCGCAGTCGGTTGGCTCGTTACGGGCGCCAGACGGGGCGACCCAGCGATACACCCGGCGGCCTTTGACGAACTCCACCCGCTTGCGCTCGCAGGTAAGCCCCTTGAAGTAAAAGTCGTCCGCCCATTCGGCAACCGGATGGTGGCGATAACCCGGTGACGGGCCAGACAGTGAGGTAGGTACATCCCCCAGGCGGCCATAAAGCACGTCTTTGGCGGAGTCGGTGCCTACCTCGGACAGATAAACCCCCTTGCGGTTTCGCTTACGAGGGAAGGTGATGATGGGCTTACCCATCATGGTTGCGCCCTTGATTGGGATGTACTTGTGCGGGTTACGACGGCAGAACTGATATACCTCGTCGGTGTAGTGGCCGCCCGAGTCGATCATCACCAGGCCGATGTCCAGCACCTCCCCGGACACCTTGACGAACTGACGGGAGAACTGCTCATGCAACCTCTCCCAAATCTCGGAGCGGTGCAGGTCGCCATAGAGGCGCTGATAGTCCAGCACCCATGACTCCTCCCCCGCTCCCCAGCCGGTGATCTCGAACTCGAAACGGTCGTCCTGGGTATCGGCTCCCACGGTGATGTAAAGCACGCCGTCAGGTACTGCGACAGGCCACACCTCACGGCGGGCGGCTATGGCCTCCCACTCCAGTTTCTCGCCGGTGTCATCCTCCCAGGTTTCCCCGAGGGTAGTGTTGACGAAGGTCTTGAGCTTGCCCTGGTCATCCTTCGCCTTGAGGAAGTCAGAGACAATCCGCACCCATGTTGTGAGCGGACTGTACGCCGTCCAGATATGGAAGGTGACCGACTCAGGGGGCGGGATCGGCTGGTCGTCACTGTCGAACCAGTCGATGGAGTCCCGCGTCCAGATGCCGGTACGTTCGCAGATCCAGCGCTCCACCGTCTCGTAATCCATCTCATGCTGGCGAATGGCGCAGCCATTTGCCTCACAGAGATAGAACGCCGAGTGGTGGTTGGTGCCATCCCACTTGATGCCAAACTCGGCATCCGGGCCGCCCCACTTGAGGTACTGCTCGGCCTCGCAATGAGGGCACTTGATGTGATAGCGCATCAGGTGTGGCGATTCACTCGCCGCCCGCTCTATCTGGCACTGGCCTGCAATCTTGGGAGTTGAACCACGGATCGACTTGGGATGGGTCGAACCCTCCATCCGCTTATCACCCAGGAAGGTGGGCGAGCCCTCCTTCTCGATGTCATCATCAAAGGCGGCCAGCTCGTCATAGATCCCGAAGTCAGGCGACGCCTCCCGGTAGTTCTTGGCGGCCTTCCCTCCCCGCAACTCAAGTCCCCGACCGTTGGCGAAGCGCTTTAGCTCCAGGGTGTTGTCCCGATGCTTCTTGCCATACCAAGGGGCAAGCGCCCGAATTTTCGGCACATCCCGGATCATGGGTTCAACGTGCTTTTTGACGAACAGCTCGGCATCGCCATCGGTCGGCTGCCAGATCAGGCCGTTGCGCTTCTTGTGCTCCAGCAAGTAGGCGGCGACGCCAAGCAGCATCTTGGTGTACCCCACCCGCGCCGACTTGACGAAGTTGACCTCGCGGATATCGTCGTTGGCCATCGCGTTGATGATGGCCACCTGAAACGGCAGCGACTTCCAGCGGCCCTCCTGATAGGAGGACTCAACCGGCAGATAGTAATGCTCATCCATCCACTCAGCGGCAGTCTGAACCGGCGGGCGGAGCAGGGCCGACAGACCAAGTGTGACGGCAGCCGCCAGGCTACTTACTTGTGCTGTCGATATATTCATCCAGTAACTCCGGCAGCAGATCACCCAGGGATGCCGCCTCGTTGCTGGCTATGACCAGTTCACGCTGGATCCCCTCGATGTGCTTGGTCTGCAATTCGGGGTAACGGCGGCGCATGGTGAGTGGAACGGTGTCGAGCAGACTGCTGACCTTGGCGGCTATGCGCGTTAAGGCGAAGGTGGCAAATTCGGTTGGCACCTGGTGGCGCTCAGCGATTTTGTTCTCGCGCTCGGCCTTGTCGGCCTGCTCCTTGGTGAGTCGCCACCGCTGGAAGTCCAGTTGATCCTCACCCATGTTTTGCGGATCCGTTGGTTGGTGTTTCTGGATCGCATTCTCTAGTCGGTTATCCACAACCGAGCGCACATCAAAATAGACATTGCGGCCAATCTTCTTGACCGGCTTAACCCCCCATTTATCAAAGGCTTGAACTGATATGCCAAGGCTGGCGGCCATGTCGGACTTATTGAGCCACCCTGGCTTTGCGAGCCCCTTGTCTGATGGCTCTGACATTGAAACAACAACCTCGCTTTTTGGGGTTTCATATGTAGTGAAAATCCGCGCCTCGCCGACCCGTCGAGGACGGGGGACTGGGGGGAGTACCTTTGACCGGGGGGGTAGGGTATTGCTGGAGTTGGGTTAACGGGGTTGGGTCAATGAGAGATAGGCTCTTTCGCAGGCCAATCCTGACGCTCGAGCTCGGTCATACGCTGCTGCCAGCTCACCCGCTCTCTCGTCAGCCCGGCTGAGCAGGTCGGCGAGCACCACGGCAGGTTGTCCGGCTGCCTGGCCTCCCTGGGGAGCGCCGGTACTGCTGGCGCACTGACTTGCTCGGGCTGCCAAGCGACGGGCTTGCTCGAGCAGCCGGCCAGACTCAATACCAGCAACAGCGGCATCAGCCTGTGCTTGGGCGATTTCTTCTTGTGCATGGTCTCTCACCTCATCGATTTCAGCCTGCCGGCGCTGCTCCTCCTCTCGGGCCTCCTGTTCGGCCTTGGTCCTGGCAGTAGCGAGACGGGTAGCTTCTTTATTCCACTTCACCTGCCAGGTCTTGCGCTCCCCCTCCTCCCCAGCAGCATGACCAGAGCGATAGAGCGCCACCCCACCACCGGCCAAGGCTGCTATCACCAAGGCGCCGGCCAGGAACGGCAGCGCCTTGCTCTGCGCAGTTGTCCTCATCACTCCCCCTTGCACTTAGCATTGAGGCGCAGTCGGTCTTTCCAGAGCCCAGGGCATACCCGATTCCCCGGTACCGAGCAGTCTTGATTGCCGGCACGTTTGAACAGCAGGATCGCCTCGCAGGCACCTGGGTAGTCGCCAGTGTTCAGGCGCTTCACGATGGTGGAACGGCAGAAGGCGCCGGGGCCGATATTGTGGGAGAGCTCGACATAGGCGTCGAACTCATACTGGTGGAGTGGCACCTGGATGCAGGCCTTGAGGGCATCCTCAAAAACCCGCACTTCCCGAAGGCTCCTGTGCACTGCGGCGACTGGGGTGATGGTGTCACCCATCTTGACCCCTTCGGTACTCCCAAATCCGATAGTGGGCAGCTTGGTCCCGTGTACCGGGTCGGGGTAAGCCACCGGCCCCCACCCCTCCCGATTCAGTATCCCCACAAAACCAGCGGCACTGAGCGTGAGCGCCGCTATGGCAATTCGCATTTTTGTCATGCTTACCCCACCTGCTTGGCGCGTGGCTTGATGATGTTCGACCAGATAAACCAGCCGATCTGAACCGAAAGCCACACAAGCGTCGCGATCAGCACCCAGTCATTCAAAGAGACACCAGCCCACGACATACTTACCACCGCTACAGGAGGGGCAGATTTCGCAGCTTCACCGACCACTGTGGTAGCGATCTGCTCATGCCCTTGATTCATGAATCCACCCCAGAAACGAAAAAACCCCGGCGAGGCCGAGGTTTGGAATCAGAAAAGAAAAAAGACCACATCCTTTCGGCTGCAGTCTTCCATCATCAGGCCTCAATCTACACAAATCTGCAGCGAGCTGTCAAAACGTTCCTGTTACATGATGAAGTCACGCCCCTTATGCCTTTCGAATATTTCGATAATGCTTGCTCTTTTTTGATTATTGCGAATAATTCAACTTGTAGTTGAATAGAGAGAAAATCAACATGAACACACTGTCCCACATGCCAAGTGCTGCAGAAGTCGCACTGGCCAAACTCAGTAGCCAAGAACTGGCAGCTTGCCTGGAGATAAATGGCGAAGGGCAAGAGCTGACTATCCATGATCGCTCAGGGAATGAACGTACGGTAAAAGTGCCGGCTAGCGCCCTCAATCTGCTTGTTGAAGTGCTGACTCAACTTGGACAAGGTAACATCGTCAAGATCACTCCAATCCATGCGGAGCTGACAACTCAACAAGCGGCAGACATGCTGAACATGTCACGGCCAACCATGATCAAAATCCTAGATGAAGGGCAAATCCCTTATACTAGAGTGGGAAATCGTCGCAAAGTTGCGTATGCCGAGATTGCCAAGTACAAAGAGGATCTTTACGCTAACCGGCTGAACACCTTGGCTGAGCTGGCTGCACTCGACCAAGAAATGGGTATGGGGTACTGATGAGCTCATATGTCGTCTTACTGGATGCCTGTGTACTCTATCCAGCCCCACTACGTAGTTACTTGATGTACTTAGCTGCCTCAGGACTGTATCGGGCTCGTTGGACAAACCAGATCCACGAAGAGTGGATAAGCAACCTCCTGTCCAACCGGCCCGACTTAACTCGTCAACAACTGGAGCGAACTAGGAATCTGATGAATCAGCATGCCCCTGATTGCCTGATTGTCGGATATGAACCTCTGATCGACAGCCTTGATCTGCCTGATGTCGATGACCGCCATGTACTTGCAGCTGCCATCAGAGGGCAAGCGGAAGCAATTATTACCTTTAACCTTAAGGACTTTCCAAACGGAACTCTATCTGGTTATGGTATTAGTGCAATTCATCCTGATGAATTTTTAAGCGATATGCTTGCATTGAGTCCTGGTGAGTGTGTTAAAGCTGCAGCATCACAGCGCGCAGCATTACGAAACCCCACCATGAATGCTGACGAATACCTGTTATCGCTACAGCGCCAAGGACTACCTAGATTTGTCAGCGATATGCAGTCATATCGCCTGATCATCTAACACCACAAGAGAGAGTGATACTCACACTGTTCACTCTGTCCGAGAGTCGGTCCACCCAGTAAGTGTTCAATGACCACCATCGTAAAGATACCCGGAACCGAAATAGGTTGCAGATCGGTTATGCCGAAGCGCGAACTGACTTTGTCGAGAAGCTTGACGTGCAGGTGCCTCAACTCTCCAAGTCACGAATTCCCCCCTGACTGCTGTTACCCTTATACAAGTATCTAACGATACATGTTGAAAAAAGGGGTCTAACAGACCCCCCTCCTAAAGCTACTCTTCCTCTTCGCGCAATTCATCCCAGTCGGGTTCATCATCCCAGTCGGCGCCCACCACATCGACAGACAAGTCAACCGACCGAATCTCAACATTTTGATCACCGTTGTAAGATGAAATGAAAGGCTCATCGATGCTGCCGTCGCTATGAACGTACATGGTCAGCTCTATGTCGTCTCCAGCATCAGTTATGATCGAGGCAAGGTGGATCTCAGGGGTAGTGAAGTGATCGCCATCGATTACACGCTCATCCCCGCCATCCTCCCAGCCAAATTCATTCGCTTTGACAATGACCTCTTCACCATCAATATCAAGGATGATTTCACCTTTCAAATCAGACATGCCGCCTCCAAGAATCCTCTACTTCAGATCGGTCGCTACAACTTCAATTTCTTGGCCGCCATCGTACATATGAATGCTGGCGTCGCTAATGCTGTTGCCATCCACGTAGACCTTCAACTCAAGATTGGCACCATCCTCCATATCAATAAACGCTATGTAGATACGGGAAGACCCACCTTCTCCGCCATCTTCCCAACCGAATTCGGAACCTTTAATGATGAGCTCATCACCATCAACATCAAGAACAACCTCACCATGAAGATCTGACATATCCCGTCCTTTATCGTTGTGCAAACCTAGCCCACCAGCCTGTCTGGCAGTAGGACTACTTTAACGTATTCAGCACGTCCAGCACATAAGAGACGTTGAAGCCATTTTTAGGCATTGAGGAAGGAGATTAAGGGGCATGAAGAGGTAAACCAGCGGTCTGCTTGCACTGATTGAACCGCTGCTGCGACGGATCTAGCGGGGTAATATCCGCTATATGAAGGGGGGCATCATGCTGGCCGATTTCACCCAGGCCAGCATGCACCATTGCAGACAAGCAACAAAATCCCCGCAGCGAGGCTCTGATGAAGGTGATTGACCGAGTCAATCAAGACAGATTGGAGAAGGTCTACTTTGCCGCATGAGTCCAGCGATTGGATGACGAAACGGAAGCAGCTCAGTCCCCGCTACACCACCTGTATCAGCAAGCTTCCCGAGGTGAAAGCCAGAACCAAACAAGTTGAAAAATGGTTGCTGGTTAGGCTTCAATTTTGAGGATGGAATCGGACATACCGACTTGGGGCGGTATTCGACACAAGTAATTGAAGCTATATTTATGTACTTGAATGCAAGGAGGATTGTTGTATGGCGAGTAGAGATGGAACATCAATGGCTACAACAACTGTGAAAAAAACGTCGAAAATAGAAACCAGCTTTGGAAGTTATACCTTCCAATCAGAAGCTAAAGTCGTGGCCGACCTGTCAACGCCAGAGGGGGCCAATCTAACAAGGAATCTGTTGTCCAACGATAGCAGTAATCTCGAGGTAGCCATTGCAACTGCCGTGATGGCCGGTTTGGGATTGCTGACATGGAAATCGATAAAACAGAGTCCAAAACGTGAAGAAAGGCCTTATGATCAGGTAATTAAAACTCATGACCCTTGGTTAAAAGCTAAAATCAATCCCGAAGTAAAGGTAGGTTCTAGGTTGTGGATTGATCTCCCAGATGATTTGGTAGCCCTCCAGAAAAATTGGGGAGTGAAAGGGCCAGATTTCGAACGTTGGTTACCAAACCCTTACCTAGGGAAGACTCGATAGCCCCCTTCACATGTTTTGATAAAATCTGCTCAAGGGGTTATTCATTTCGTGTAACCCCACCTACTAGCAAGACCAACTGTCAGGTGAATACCATCTCCATACATCTGGTCTATTACACTTCACGCCGCCGTCACCCGCTTGTAGAACGCCTCCACTTCGCTCTCCTGCTGGTGGCACCAGGCCAGCACCGCCAGATAGAGCGGATACCAACCTCGCTCCCACTGTCCTCGAGTCAGTCCACCAGCCAACGGTTCAATGGCACGCCTGATCTGGGTACCTGGGATAGGGCGAAGGCCGGTACCGCCGCAGCGTGGGCAGACCTTATCGATAGCCTTGCCGTGCAGGCGGCTCAGCTCCAGGTCGCGGATCACTCCCCTCCCCCTGCAGAACTGCGGGTGACAGGCCGCGCCCGGCGTGTCCACCGTGCGGCAGTAATGCTCCAGGGCCAACTCGGCCACCCGGCGCAAGGCCATGCCGTGGCCACGTTCCTTGTTGGCCCCCACATAGCGGGGGGCAATCTTGGTGCACTCGGCCTGCACAGCCAACAGGGCCTTCTTGGCATCCCCCAGATCTTTGCAGTAACGCGCCATCACCAACGCCATGCCGGCACCATTGTGCTTCTGAACCATTCCCAATGCCGTCATCACATCACTCTTTGTCAGATGAGAACGCCCCGTTGACTGGGCCTGATAGGCCTGCAGCATCACAGAACGCGGATCCCCTACGGTAATTGCATATTCAAAGCGCACTCATCACCTCCACCGTTACCGACACCATTCCCCCTTTCACTACCGGCCCACGCTCCACCAACAACCGGTCGATCTGGCTATCGTCCAGCCACACCCCGGCGTGGGTCAGGGCGTCTTGCACCGCCTTCACCGTGTTATCCAGATCCCGGGCTCGCCGGTCAGGGGCCTGAACCACCAGCCGCAGGGCCAACCGATCGGGAATCTGCTTGCCGGCTAACTTGGCAGCCAGGCAGGCATCGGTCGCGGCCTTGCGATAAACCCTCCCCTCCTGGCTCAGCAACGTTCTGGGCTTGCCGCTAACGGCCACATTGCGCCAGATCCGGTTGGTTGAAGGGGGCCATGGCAGGGTCACTGTCCATGAATCAGCTTTTGGCATTGAACACTCCCAAGGAGCAAGCCAGCTCCAATATCTTGATAACGTGCTCCAACTGCGAACCATGCTGGGCCTCCCAGGCTTTCCACCCGATCCGGTGCAACTCCATGTGTGGCTGGTGGGCGAGCGGGAACACCATCAGATCGTGCGCCTTGCTACCCATCACACTCATCCCATGACCCACCACATGGTGCGCCTCGATGCCCTCGCGCTGGCCCGTCACCACACAGGGCAACTGCCGGACAAAGGCCAGGTAGGCTGCACACTCCCAGCGCTGGCGTTTGGGCTTGCCCAGGTGCAGGGCCGCGGGTTCTGGGTCGATCTGACGAATAGCCGGTTTGGCATTGATGCGAGCCCGCAGATCGGCCAGCGGATCACGCTCTGCAACCTCAAGGCGATGATCACGATAGCGGGCATCGGTCTCCCGGTTACCGCGGGGCGACCACTTCCGATCCGGTTCGATGGGTGCCAGGCGACAGGCAGAGCGCAGCAGCGGATCCGGCAATGAAGGCAGCACCTTGTAGACGGTCGCCCACCAGCACAGATCCCGGGCAGTCAGGTCAGCAACGGCCACCCCGCACCAGCCAGCAACCCGCTGCAGCACAAGCTGCGCCAGCCACCCGGCCACATCAGCGAGGCGGATCGGTAACTGCCCATTGCGGTGCTCGTTGTCGTGATGCCAGCACAAAGGCAGATGCACCCCCTCCACTTCTGCGGTGACAGTTTCCCCGATGCAGCCATCGGCTATCACGCAAGCCGTGGCATTGGCGGTCAGCAGCTCCCCACCGGCGGCATTGACCACCGCGGCGCAGGCCAGGGCCGACACCAGCTCAGGGAACTGGGCCAGCAGGTCAGCCCCCTGATCGCGCACCAAGCGCACCGGCTTGCCAGCCAATTGGCGCCTCACCGCTGGCAGGCTGTCGCCCAGCGGCACCAGGGCCAGCCCCAGCGCTTCGACAAACACGGCGTTACCTGCGCTCACGCTTGCCCCCTGATCGCGTTCAACTGTTGGCGAAACCACTCACGGTGCTCTTCATCCACCTCATCGATGGCGGCCACCACGACCTCACGCCCGATCTCGTTGCGGCGCCGGCGCCACACCAGCAGGTGCGCCTGCTTGATCAACTCGATGCGCTGCCGTTCAGACGATGGCAACAGGGCAAGGTTGTGACTCATGCCGCCACCCCGCGCAGGATACCGTCACGGATCAGTCGCTCCACCAGCCACTGCTGGCCCTTGCCGGTGATCAGGGGGGTGAAGCTGATACGCCGCTCGCCGTTGCTGTCAAACGAGCTCTCCCGGGTCGCGAACAGCCCGCGGTCCACATACTCCTGCATCGGCAGGTTCCAGCGTTCCCCGCGGCAACTCATCAAGATCTTGCGTTCCCTCAGCAGGGAAAACAGGGTATTGGGGCCGAGGCCCACCGTCTTGGCGAACGCCGACAAGGTGATCCCCTTCTCCACACTGGCGATCTGCTTGGCGAACTCCACCGCCGGGGCATCCATCGCCACCTTCTGTTCCAGCGCCATCTTCTGTTCAGCCAGCTCGGCAGCAAGGCGCAGTGCCTCCGGCAGAGACTGGGGGATCACCAGAGCGTTCTGGCTGCCCTGCTGCTCCAGCTCCTGCCAGCGGCGAATAATCCGGATCCGCAACTGGGCGCTGTAACCGGCCACCAGACAAAGGCTCTCGTCCTTATCCAGCAACAGGCACGGTTGGGCACGGCCCAGACTGTCCTGGTACTCGGCTGGCTTTTCAGCCGATTGAATCTCCACCAGCATCCGGCGAATATCGGCCAGCACATTCTTGTGCTCCTTGCCGGTCAGCTCGGCGATTTCCACGCTGGTCATCGTCAAAGGGGTCACGCCCCTCATCATCAACTCCATCTCTCTACCCCCATCGAAACATTGGCGGCCAGGTACAACGCCAGACCGACGAGCAACAACAGCATCAACGCCGGCATCACGAGATCGCGCATGGAATCATCTCCAGCGTGGCGGGCCGCTGTTGCTGGCCGCGCAGGGCGTTCACCGCCTTCATCACCTCAGCCAGTTCGGCACCCTGTACCAGGTAGTGCCCGGCCCGGTGGGCCTTCGAGGTGAACCCCAGTTGCCGCGGGCAATCCGACACCTCAAGGCGCACCTGCACCGGCAACCAGTCCTTCACCTCCGGGTACACCGCCACCCGCACATACTGGGCGCGGCGAATGTCCCGCTCACAGGCATCACTGAACGTCACCACCATCACGCCATCCTCCCGGTTATCGTCACACCCTCGCGGCGCAGCTGGGCCAACAATGGCTGCAGCTCGGCCTGCACCGCCTCATCGGTCACCTCGCGGTCACGCACATAGACACGGGCCTCCGCCTGCATCTCGCAGGCTCGCAAAGAGACCTGGCGGCCCACAGGGGCAGACTTCGGTACCGGATTGCGCTGCAGGATGCTGGCCTTGACCTCGGCCGGGCGCGGGGCGAACTGGCGGCCAGCGTCATCGGCCAGCTCCAACACCGCCTCGCGGATCTGCTGGGCGGTGAACCCGCGCAGTTGAACACCCCAGGCCATGGCCACGCCGCGGGCATTGGCATCCAACTGACTGGCACTGGCGGGCCAACACCCGGCCATCAACGGCAACAGCTCATCGGCCAGGAACATCGACATGCCGGTGCTCACCTGCAGACTGGCCTGATTCACGGGCAGACTGGTCACGTTAGAGGGGAGTGTTGTCGTCATAATCGACCCCCGCGGCTCGCAGGGCCTGGGCCTGCTGTTGGGCTTGCGCCAGATTGGACAGAGGGCGCTGGTGGCCGGCAGACGGGTTACCGCGCTTGGCCTGCAACCGATCCCACTGTTGGCGTAGTTTCTGCGGGGCCAGGATGTTGGTGCACCAGAACGCATCCCGGCTCACCCAGTCATACAGCTCGCAAATATCGCGATGACTGCGCTGGTCCAGCTCACGCATCAGCCGGATCACGTTGGACCACTGCGCCCAGTTCGGCTCAAGAGCGGTCGGGGTGATCAGCTGCACTCGACGAAACATCCACTTCGCGGTCATCAGGTCATCGCTGGTCCCCCACGCCTTGCCGTTCGGAGTCTGAATGGCCGCCTTGGGAATGACCCGGCTCTTGGACTTGGGTTCGGGATCGGCAACCTCCAGAGCGGCGGGATCTTCCCCAACCTGGTCGAAAGTCGCGTCAGCGAGTTGCGACGAAGAGTCTTTAAGATCTTTGTTTGTTTTGTTGTTTATCTTGTTTAGATCTTCGGCGTGATACTCCGCGCCTAACTCCGCGCCATCAGATTGCGACATCCCCTCAATCCCCTGCCCTGATGCGGGTTGCAACTCCGCGCCCAACTCCGCGCCAATGTGTTCTGAAACTCCGCGCTGGTAAGGGTCGTAGTTGAGCAAGGTGACCAGGGTGTAACCCCGGGTACCCTGCTTGCTGGTGCGACTGATCATCCCCTCCTGCTCGAAGGCCTCCAGGGATCGGCGGGCACTGTCCTCAGAGATGCCGCAGGCCTCCCCCAGGGATCGGGCCGAACCCACAATCTGCCCACGCTGCAGCAGCAGACGATTACCGTTGAAGGTCACCTCACAGCGTTCATGCGCGGCCTCCAGCAGCAGGTGCAACCACAGCGCCTTGCGCACCGGGTCACGGTAGAACGGGGCCTCCTTCAGGCTCTTGTAAAGCAGCACAAACCCGCTGCGGCGGTTGTCGGCCACGTTGCATCCTCGTGAAACTTGGGCGGCCACCGGGGCCGCCAGTCTGACTACCTCACCCATGGCTCACCTTCTTCAATCGCGTCGGCTTGGCCGCCTTCTTGGCGTCCCTCTCCTGCTGGCGCAGCTTGCGCTGCAGCAACTTGGCCATCTTCTTTCCCTCCGCCAGGCACTTGGCAAAGGCCTGCCCCTTGGCAAAGCACGGCGTGGGGCGAAAATGCCGCAGGGCCGCTTGGGTTGCGATGTGCACCACATCCGGGGTGTATCCCCCCGCCGTCAGGATCTGCGCCACGTTGCGCTCGATAAACAGCTCAGGATGCATGGGCCACCTCCTGCAGGTGTTGCTGCAAACAAGCCAGATGGCGTTGCACCTGCTCGGCCGTGGCCGGAATGCGCAACCCGCTGTAGACCAAGAAGGCCCCCCGGGTGCCCACCACCAGCTTCGGCAACATGGGCGGGATGCACGAACGGCGACTGCCTTGCGCCCTCGGCGATTGTTGGGTACGCTTGTCCACGTTGTTTTCTCCGCGAAAACCAACCTCGGGTCGGGCTGTTACAGCAGCGCCGGCCCACTCTTTTTGTGCTTCCTTCATCACTTCTCTCCTTGTGCATGTGACCCCGGGAACGGGCGCACCTGACTGGCTACCGACTCTTCCAGGCTCAACAGCTCCTTGATGGCCCGGTGCACTGCCGCCGTGATGGACTGCCGTTCAATCGGGTCAATCACCCCGTCTTGCCGCGCCTCCCGCAGCTCACCAAACACCGCCGCCACCACCTCGCCCACCAGCATCACCTGGTCGGCCAGCTCCTCTTCGGTCACCGTGCTATCCGGCAGGGCCACCAGCGTATGGCCGCGGGCCAGCGCCCAGGCCTGCAGAATGGCGTTGTCACCGGTCAGTTCGGTCACCGCCATCGCCTCGGACAGGGTCAGGTGGTGGTCTTCGCAAGCAGGGTTGAACTTGTTGTTCAGGGTGGTCGGACGCTTGGAGCCCATCAGGCGGGCCAGGTCGGTGATGTTGTACCGGCGGCTCAGCTGATAAGCGGCGTCAATGGGGTCAGAAAGGTGGGAGTGTTCCCGCTTCACTCTCGTGGTTGTTCTGGTGGGTTTTGTCATGATGGTTCTCATCATTTCTCAGGGGGAAAAACATCATTGATGGAGCACTGAATCCCCCAACTACTAATGGCAGCAGCAATCTTCCTACAGGTGTCCAACCCGGGTTTCCGACGGCTCTTCTCGTAGTGAGCAACCGCACCCTGAGTGATTCCTAGCTCAGCGGCCAAATCAGACTGCGTCTTGCCCGCTTGATCGCGCAGTTCCTTGATGTTGTTCATCGACGACTCCGATTTCTTTGGGATTATTTAATACGATATGTACTATACCATGATTTGCAGCCATGACAATTTGTGCGTTGAGAAAAACAATACGCAACGTAATATTTTGAGCATGGAAAAAGATACATGGCACAGCCTGGCCAAGAGCCGGATGAAGAAGCTCGGCATCACTCAGGAGCAACTAGCTGAAAAGCTGGGGGTGACTCAGGGTGCGATTGGACATTGGTTGAACAAGCGCCGCGAACCAGCGATGGATGTGATCCTCGATATCATGGGAGCCTTGGATCTCAAGAGCATCAATATCGGGGTAGATGGCAGCATCGTCAGCGACGAACAAAACATGGAGCTCGCACCGCCGGATATACACCGGATCCCGGTGATCACCTATGTGCAGGCCGGGGTCTGGACCGAAACCAGCGAGATCCGCGAGTGTGATGGCAACATGGCCTATATCACCACCGATCTCGACCTGGGTGAGCGCGCCTTCGCCATCGTGATCCGTGGCAGCTCCATGGAGCCGGAATTTACCGAGGGGGACCTGGTGCTGATCGACCCGGACGAACCGCTCCACCCGGGGGATTTTGTGGTCGCCAAGAACGGCGAAGAAGAAGCCACCTTCAAGAAGTACCGCCCCCGGGGTTACGGCGAAGATGGCAAGGAGATTTTCGAGCTGGCGCCGCTAAATGACGATTACCCCACCATGCGCTCAGACCGTCAGCATATACAGATCATCGGTACCATGGTGGAACACCGCCGCCGGCGTAAAAAGCGATAAATCAAATCAACAAAAAAGGGACATAAAATGTCCCTTAAAATTATTACACTTTGTTGATCAGCAGATCAGTTTGGCAGAGAACGCCAATGTGAGCGCACATACTCCATACGACCGTAGCGGAATCGTGGGTATGCGTTCACATGAACACACTTAGTTTTAGATGACATAATCTTGTCCCTATTTTTTTGCTAGGGAGGGACCTCATCTATTGAGTCAAAGCTAGTAATTGGCCTATAATCAGCTCGTCCAAACTGGTAGTACGCCAATGTACAGGGGTCGAGACCTCCCACGTAAACCCATAGTCTTCTGCGCTAACAGTCGACTACCCTTTCCTCAAACTGTGACAACACAGATTTTGATGGTTAGTTTACCTGGGTTGATACCTAGACTTCGGGATCTCTAATCTGAATGCGGTAAGTCCACGTTGGTGGGCATAGACACGCTTTCCTTTTACAGTGATCCACTTGGTATAGATGACCACCACATCTTCTTCAGTTTCTGCATTTTGAGTAGCCATGAGCTCGGCTCCATAACATAGTGAGCCTCCTTGTTGCAACCCCAAAATGTGTGCTACTTTGTAAGTGTCTAGTTTACGGTGTGGCAACACACTTAGGGTCTTCGAGGTGGAGGTTTACCTCAAAGATTGAAACAGCAAGTAGAGGTCGCAGCCTACTTGCTGTTTTGTTTTCTTAGCTTACCAAGGCGCACATAAGCTGCCTCAATACTGACCCCAAAACGTTCAGCCAAATCATCTGGGGTATCATTCTTTACGTCAATATGACGCTCATCCATCAAAAACAGTGACGCGAATGTATCAGCTTGCCATTCACTGTCTTCATAAATTTTATGCTCACCGCGAGCGTATGACGGTCGTTCACCACGATGCATGATTATGTGACCAAGTTCATGAGCAAGTGTGAATACTGCATGGCCCACACCATCACATGCATCGTCATAAGTCGACTTCTTCAATTTGATATGCTTTTGGTCTGGGTAGGCAACTGCCTCCTCCAGTCCCAGCTCATGATCCTCCACAATCTCAAACGAGAGGATCTCCTCATTCTGGAGCACTTCGTAAAGTGCAGCCATGTTGGCCTTAGGGTTGTGTAGTTGGAAAAGATCTCGATGCATCTTAGCCAGGTCATTGATGGCATTCGTCGCTCGAGGCTTCACTTTATGTCCTAGTTTACGGTGCTGCATCGGCTTATACCTCTAACAGTTTCTTGAGCTGCTTCTTACTTTCTTCAGACAAAGACTCATAACGTCGAGCAAATGACATCACTATCTCTCTGTCATCATTTTGCTTGCCCACCAGATCGATCTTTACTGATGGTTGAGACAAAGTAGCCGCATGTCGCAGTTCGGCTGCTTTGCTGGAATCCAAACCATATTCATCAACAATTTTTGCCACAAACGAGTCCGGAACACTCTTTTTTCCAAGCTCGAGGGAAGATAAGTAGGCAGAACTAACGTTCAGCACATCTGCCATATCTTTTAATAAAATTTCATTTTCTAATCTTAACCCCCTCAGAAACTTACCAAATGCTGTTGCTTTCATGCCAATACCCTCGTTAACTCCGTATTACAACCATCAATGGACTAAAATGGAGCTGATCCGCATGATGGCAGCCATCCACTACTGCAGTACCAGCCCTCCGATTAACCTATTGCATGATCACAGAGTAAACCTAAAATTGGTTGAATGCAAGGGAGTAAACCAAAAATAGGTTAACTTTCTATTCCCCGCATGCATGGACATGTCACATCAGCACGAGCACATTGCTCTGACTTGCTAGCACTAGCCCATCAGCACGGTGGGCGCTTCTTACTCAAGAACATAAAAATACATTTTGTATTGTAAGGTTAGTGCACATATCGTATTTTTATCCCGAACGCACCAGTGAACGGGATACACCATGTCGAACCAACAGCACCACAAGCGCATCTACATCGCCGGCCCCATGTCCGGCCTGCCTGACTGCAACCGCCTCGCCTTCCATGCCGAGGCCAACCACCAGCGTGAGCGTGGCCATATCCCGCTCAACCCTGCCATCCTCCCCGAGGGCCTGACCCAATCTGAGTACATGGCCTGTTGCCTGCCTATGGTCATGCTCGCCGACGAGCTGGTCATGCTCCCGGGCTGGCGCGATAGCCCGGGCGCCACCGCCGAGTTCCACCTCGCCATGAAGTGCGGCAAAGTCATCCGCCAAGCCGAAGACGGCTTTGCCTGGTACCCCACCAGCCCCGAGGTGGCGGCATGAACCACTACGCCCAAGCGCTGGCCGAGCTGCAGGCCCAGCCTGACCACGAGCTCAAGCAGATCGGCGACCAGTGGCAAACTCCCAAAGCTCTTGCCTGGGGCTTGTTCCACCAGTTCGCCCCCACCCTGGGGCCGGTGGTGCTCGACATGTTTGCCGACGACTGCAACCACCTGGTGCCGCACTACTACGATGCTGAAGACAACGCCCTTACCCAGGAGCTGGCCGCCGACCTGCGCCGTTTGGGAGGCGCTGCCTACGCCAACCCGCCCTACTCGCGCCCCTGCACGGATAGCGAGGGGAACCCCATCACCGGGATGGAGGCCATCCTCAACTACTGCCGCGAGCAACGGGCGCTGGGCGCCAAGATCATGTTGCTCATCAAGGCCGCCACCAGCGAAACCTGGTGGCCGGAAGATGCCGACTTCATCCAGTTCATCAGCGGCCGTATCGGCTTTGAGGTACCGAGCTGGTACGTGCCCCGCGACCCGAAGAAGGATAAGCCCAGCTCCAGCGGCTTTGCCTCAGCCGTGGTGATCTTCGACGCTAGCTGGCAGGGCGAGCGCCGCCCCGAGGCACGCCTGCGCCGTGACGACCTCATCACCACCGGCACCATCATCCTCGACATGATCCACCGCCAAGCGGTGGAGCTCACCCTGGCCGCCGATCACGTTATCCGTAGCGCCACTCCCAAGCTGGCCCCGGTGGTCATCCAGGAGCAACCCGCCAAAACAGAACCGGCCGCGGGGGAGCCACCAGCAGCCGACGATAACGAGGCCAGCGCCGCGGCGGCGGCTGAGCTGGAAAGTCCACCAGCCACCGCCCTTGAGATAGAACCCCTGCACGACTGGCAGCAACACCCAGCCATCAAGTCAGTCATCTACCAGATTGATGAGGCTGACCTGCTGACCCCGGCCAACACCCGACTGCTGGCTGGCTACATCCGCGATCTGCAGGATGGAGGGATTGATCAAGAGCCCATGCTCAAGGCTGCGACCCAAATGGCCAAACACCTGCTGGGTCTGGCTCACGATCAATTGCCATTGACCTTGGATGACGGGGAGGCCGCATGAGAAACACACTTCGCCGCTCCCGCGCCGTAAGGGCCAAGGTGACCGGGGCCCCGCTCAATCTAGAGTTTGCCATCAACGTGGACTTGTTCGCTGGCGGCGGTGGCGCCAGCACGGGGATAGAGCGTGGGCTGGGGCGCCCGGTGCACATCGCCATCAACCACAACCCCAAGGCACTCTCAATGCACCAGGCGAACCACCCGGAGGCCCTGCACCTGCAGGAGGATATCTGGGCTGTGGACCCGGTTGCTGTGCTGGCGGGGCGCTCGATCGGTTGGCTGCACGCCAGCCCGGATTGCACCCACCACTCCCAGGCCGCCGGCGGTCAGCCGCGCAAGCAGGAGATCCGCAGCCTGGCCTGGGTGATCACCAAGTGGCTGGCGTTAGGCAAGCCTGCCGTGTTCTCCATGGAGAACGTCAAGCAGATGCGCACCTGGGGGCCCCTCATCGCCAAGCGGGACAAGGCCACTGGCCGGGTGATCAAGCTGGTCGAGGTTCAGCACGGCAAGAAGACCAAGATCGAGCAGCATATCGCCGACCCAGGGGAGCGGGTGCCACGCCAGCAGCAATACCTGGTACCGGATCCCAAGCGGGCAGGCCAGACCTGGCGCCGCTTTCTGGCCAGCATCGAGCGTATGGGGTATGAGCTTGACCATACCGTCAAGAATGCCGCCGATTACGGTGCGGCTACCAGCCGCAAGCGCCTCTACCTCGTTGCCCGCCGTGACGGGGAGCCCGTTTGCTGGCCCGCCCCGACCCATTGCAAGGCCCCGGCACCAGGCAGTGACCTCAAGCCATATCGGGTAACGGCGGATCACATCGACTGGTCTATCCCCTGCCCCAGCATCTTCCTCACCAAGGAAGAAGCCCGGGCACAGGGGCTCAACGTCAAACGCCCGCTGGCCGATGCGACCCTGGAGCGCGTGGCAATCGGGGTGATCCGCGAGGTGCTGACCAATCCCAAGCCCTTCATCATTGAGCTGGCCAACTGGTCAGGGCGCGGTGTCGATTCGGTTGACGCCCCGCTGCGCACCATCACCGGCTGGCCAAAGGGCGGTGCGTTCGCCTTGTGCAACCCGAGTCTGGCCCCGCTGGTGGTGCGCCACTTTGGTAAAGGGGGCGAGCACGGGGTCGATGAGCCCGCTGCGGCCATCATGGCCGGCGGCGGTGGCAAGTCTATGCTGGCGGCCCCCTTGATGGTGCAGGCCAACGGCGGGTTCAACACCGTGCCTGCCAGATCCGTGGCTGATCCATGCAGCACTATCACCTCCAGCGGCAGCCAGCAGCAACTGGCCTCCGCTTTCATGGTGCACCTGCGCAAGAACCTGCCGCCGAGCACTCCTGAGAGCCAGCTCCCCACCATCGTTTCAGCGGGTCAGCACCACGCCCTGGTGCAGACCGTGATGGCGAACCCGGGTGAATGCGGCCTGACACCGGAGCAAGAAGCCGGGGCCCTGCGGGTCAGCGCCTTCCTGATGCGCTACTACTCGAGCGGTGGGCAGTGGGGGGCAGTCACCGAGCCGATGCACACCATCACCACCAAGGACAGGTTGGCACTGGTGACCGTGACCTGGTGCGGCACTACTTGGGTGATCGTGGATATCGGCCTTCGCATGCTGGTACCGAAGGAGCTCTATGGCTGCCAGGGCATGCCTCGCCACTACATCCATGACCGCGGTCACGATGGCACCCCGCTCTCCATCACCGATCAAGTGCTAATGGTAGGCAACAGCGTCAGTCCGCCGCCGATGGCAGCCATTGCCAGAGCCAATAACCCGTACAAGCACCTGCAGATCAGGAGGGCAGCATGAGCATCATTCAGGAGGTTGCCGAGTGGGTTCATGCCCGAACCAATGGCGCCATCAGCGCAGAGGTGGCAGCGGCCTTCTCCCTCACGGTCAGCAAGGCCAGCATCGTGATGGGTCAGATACACAGGGAGGCCCGCTTCACCACCCGGGTTGAGCACTTTTGCATGGTCGGAGAGAACGGCAGAGGGCGGCACACCCGCCGCCTGTATGTGGATCAGGTGCGGGATCCGCAATGGCACAAGACGCCAGTGATCGGCATCAACGACGAGCAGCAGATTGTGAGGTTCGACAGCATTGTCGAGGCGGAACGAACAGGCGGGTTTGTGCGGGTCAGCATCACCCGGTGCCTGAACAACTCTCAGGCAACCCATGGTGGCTATCGCTGGACCGTCGCTACAAATGAGCAGAATGGATAGGAGGAAGCATGCAAGAACAGATTGAGAAGATTGACCAGAGTGAGCTGATGGTCATGTTGGGAAAGGGGCGCACGGCGCTGTATCACCTGCGCATGAGGGATACTACCTTCCCCAAACCTATCGACCACCAGCCACTGCGCTGGATCAAGTCACACATCATGGCCTGGATTGACAGCCACAACCGTATCAGTGGCAACGCCTAGTTCCCGCTGGATCACCGTCCACCAGCGCTCATAGGCAACAGCTTGATCCTCAAGCCAGTCATGTTTGTTGTAAACAGCCATCACGCCAAGCAGGGTGTGCCCCAGCATCACTTCGGTGATATGGGGCGACACCCCCATTTCCGATAACCGGGTCGACAGCGTTCGACGAGCATCATGAATCCGCCAATGGGGGATCCCCAGGCTGCTGCGTAAGCGGCTCACCAGCCGATTGCACGAGTGGATCTCCAACGGCCCATTCCCCTCCCCTTGCCCAGGGAACAGATAGACCGGGTCCACCGACGCCATCGCGGCCCGTTCGAACAGTTGCTTGCCCACCGATGTAATGGGGCGGCGGATAGGCCTGCCGGTCTTGCTGATCTCCGCCGGCACGGTCCAGACCATAGACTCGAAATCCAGGTCCTGGCGTTTGAGCGTTCTGGCCTCGGAAAGCCTGCACCCATAGACCAGGCAGAGCAGATGAATCACCTTGTTGCCGGTGCCAGCCCGGCTGGCCTCGATGGCCCGCCAGATCTTCGCAACCTCCGGAACCGTCAACACCCTGTGTCCAGTCTTGGCGGGGGCGCCGACATCCCTGGCCCGCAGACTCATCATATTGGGCATGTTTATCGTGCCGCGGCGAACATGCCAATTGAAGCAAGCCTTTAGCCCCGTGATCACCACACGGGTAACCCCGGGTGCCCGCTCACTGATGGCATCGAAATAGCTCAGCCACATGTCCATGGTGATCTGGTTGAGTGGCCGGTCAGGTAAGCGGTTCTTCACCGACGAGAAGGTATAGCGATAGTATTTCTGGGTGCCTTCTCGGCACTCCCGCATCACGTACTTCTCGAACCACTCATCGAACAAGGCTGCTGGCGTAGGCTCGTCGCCCGAGGCACTGATCGGTGCAACACCACTTTTGAGCTCATCGGCCTTAATTCGGGCCTCTCGCAAGGTCAGAGCCGGGTACCGACCGAGAGAGGTCCGAACCCGCTTCCCGTCGACCACATGCCGAACTTGGAACGCAATCAGCCCCTTCGGTGAGACCCGGACACTCAACCCATCACCGTCGCTCACTTCGCTCGGGCCAGCATATGGTTTACCATTCACCCCTCTAAGCCAGCTATCTGATAACGCCATTGCTACCCCATAAAATTTTGTACCACTCTCATGGGGTATTTTGTACCAGATAATGTACCAGCAGGCCATTGAACAACGTCAGGTTTGGGTGAACGATGAAAGTGTCTTCGGAATTTGCATCTCACCAGAACGGCACTAAACCCTGAAAAATCAATCAGAAGCGCGAACATACAAGAACACATGAGCACATCAGCGAAGCAGACCACCCAGCCCACTTTCTACTTCCACGATTATGAGCACATGCAACAAGGTTATGAATTTAAATGAATAAGTGACTTTCATTTTTATTCTGTACCACGTTTTGTACCGTTTCAGATGATGTACACCTTTGACCGCTAAGCTGACATACACCCAACATTTGTGCCCCGGCGCGGGTTCATATCAAGCCCATACTCGCACTGGCGTCACCGGATAGGTTCGCTGGGCATCCAGGGCGACGGCCAGCTCCTCAGAGGTGGTGCGCACGTTGACGTGATAGCCAGACACCGGCGCCATGACAGGCACCTCCAGACCATCGATCAGGGTAGTTTCGCCGGTGGGCTGGTAGATAGTGCCGATCACATCGAGCGCGGCATCAGGGTGATAGAGCGCCCCGCTGTCAGGGTCTTGGCTAAAGCCCGCCGTCTTGAGGGCCAGCGTCATGGCAGACTTGCTGCCAGCCTTAAGGTAGAGGTCAATCATGGGTCTTGTCCTTCCAGAAATACCAGCCGCCTGCGCGGCAAGCGGCCCAGAACAGCCAGGCCAGCACCGGCTTGCCCTGGGCGATCATGCATTGGCGCAAGCGGCGGTCAGCCTCGGCACGGGATACCCTGCCTTTGGCACCATAGTCGTGGTCGTGCTGCTTGCAGCAGCTGTTAGTGCCAGGGGGGACGGGGCCAAGCCCCGTGCAGTTGTGGCGGGTCATCGCAGGGCCTTGGCCTGCGCATCAGATGCGGCGAAGTGCCAGACCTTCAAATCCCGGATGTGCATTCGCGGGATAGGCCTTACAAATTTGTCATCTGCACCTATCACTATCTGACCGTTTGTGAAACCTGTCTCATTGGTAGAGCTACTGGTTGCCACCTTCACGCCAGCAATCCACATTTCAGAAACGCCGCCCCGACGAATTAGGGTCACTCGGCGGGGCACACCGGAAGGCAAATTTGTTGAGGTTTGCGCAGGAGTCAACCCTGCAAAACTGGCATTTCCGATGTAGAAACGAAGTAAGGCGGCCGTTGATGGCCAAACAATAAAACGAGATATCACAGGGAATACACCAGCCGCATACATACACCCGTACTCTGCAGGGTCGTATTGCACAACGGCTGTAAATGACAAGGTGAAGTCCCTATTAAGTGGCAGCATGTTACCGAGCTCTTGCAGCCAAACCTTGTCTTGCTCTCGGCGGGTCTGCGCACCACCGCTTCGGATCCTTGAGGTGGAAACATTGCCAAGCTCCACCTGAATATCTCCAACCTCTATGAGCGCAACGCCCGCAGGGACAGCAGCCGCAGAATCAGAACCTATATGGGGCCACACAAACGCCTTGATGGTGTTTTTACCCGCTGCCAGAACGCCACTCATCACCACATCAATCGCTTGGCCCTCAATGAGATCCATATAAACAGAGCCAGGCGTCATGTCGTTACACCCAAGCCTGACCTTGTTGATGGGTGACCCGACCGGGCGGCGAACGGTAACGGTTACCGTATAAGGTTGCCCCTCGGTAGCTGCCGCAGCCGGCAACCAGACATAACTACCAGCAGCGACCGCTGTCACTGATTTGAGTTGGGCATAATCTCCACCCATCACGGGGTCTGTCTGCTTGACCAGCACCGCATTCTCGACGTTATTACTCGTCATGTTCGAACCGGTAAAGTTGTACGCAGTGAACAGATTGGTGCTGGCCTTCTCAATCAGCAGGCCAGGAGCCTCAAAGCGAGGAGCATTAATCGCAGCGTCCAAGCGCAGCCCAGTTGACTTGTCCACATAGGTCGCTCCTGTGACCCGCTCGAAATTAGCTCGCTTTGCAACCGTCAGCTCCCCCACTTTCACATCACCACCAAAGCCGGTGATCATGCGCAGGTCATCATTCAGCGGCAGCCACACATCCGGCAAGGGCATGGCGGAATCCTTGACCACGTTGACGGCCAGATCTGCCGCAACAGCAGCCTTGTCAGCCTCTGCCTTGGCGCGGGCAGCTTGCCCCTCCCCCTCGCTGGCCACCTTCTTCCAACTGGGGATGGTGGTGTTGGCGCCAGTGTCCGGGTTGAGAATAGACACATCCCCCGAGCCGGTCAGCCAGGTCATCATGCCGTCAAACCAGGCGCGGTATTTGCCAACCAGGGAGGCTAGGTCGGCAGCAAACTGGCTGATAGTAGAGGTGCGGGTGATGTCGATCCGGTACGCCTGATTTGCCAGGGTGCCGCCACGATAGACATCAGCCAGCAGGATGCTTTCATCGCTGACCACGGTATCCACCTCATAGGCGGCATTGTCCGGGCCATAGAAGGTGTGGCCCTTCTGGATAGGGAGAACACCGGTTTTCCACTTGGTGCCAAAACCGGTGACGGTCTTGCTGCCGTTCGTCACCGTTACATTGCCGGTGCGTTGCCAAAGTCCTGCCATTGCAAGGTTCCTTCAAAATAAAACCCGGCACGAGGCCGGGTTATAAGGTGGGTCAGTGTTACTTCAAGCCAGTGAGCCAGACCGCCTGGCCACTGAAACCGGTCGAGCTGATACCAACTCCACCGCCAACTGGCTCGATGCCAAAGGTGATGGTGGCGTTAGTGTTGGCGGGGATTTCAAACGTGGGCTTAATATCGACAGAGAAATACCGGGAGCCACCCGTGGCGACGTATTCCGTCTTGGATGCGCTACCCTGTGCCACTCCGTTGAGGTAGAAGGTGACCTTTATGCCAATTGTCCCCTGGCCGGACACGCTGGCATAAGCCGTCACCGGATCGATGCACACCACGGTGCGGGCGCGGCGGTACGCCGGGATCGAGAAGTTGGCCACTGCCTTGATCAGCGTGGTGATGTCGCCCACCACCTGGTTGACATCGAGCTTGCCAAGGATCTGGCAGTTCTCCCGTATCAACACGTTGTTAAACGTGCCGCTGTTGGCATTCACCTCGCCGGTAAACGAGCCGGCAGCCGCATAGAGCTTGTTGGTGCGGATGGTGCCATCGGCGTAGATGATGGTGTGCCACCCCTCGCCCCAGGCACTATAGGGGCCGCCCCGACCGTACCCCGCATTGCCGCCCTTGAAGTCGCTGTTCTCGATGGTGACGGCTGACAGGTTGGTGACTTTGATGTACTTGGCGATCACGTTGCCGATCTCCGCCGTGTCCATCATGGCGTGGTTCATGTAGACGGTGCCGTTCTTAATGATGAACGGGTGACGCTTGGTGGTCACACCGCCCGCCCTCGACATCACCGCAAACACATCCGTATCAACCACAAACGAACTCAACACCGTGCCATCGGCATTCAGCTTGACCGACAGACCGAAACCACCGCCCTCGCCATTGATCTGGGCTTTGGTGTACCAGCCCGCCTCAACATCTCCCTCCAGGTCTGCCAGGGCGCTGGCCACCGTTTGCACGGCAGCCGTGGTGTTGTTGAGGTTGGCCTGCACCTTGGTGATGGCATCGGCGTTGGCCTTGTCACCCGCAGCCTGCGCCTGCTGAGTCTGCTGAATGGCAGCGTTGAGGGCAGTGTCGCCATTCGTCACCTTGGCTTGCAGTTGGGTCATCTGCTCGGCCAGCGCCTGATCCCCCTGCGCTTGGGTGCGCTGGGTTTCCAGTATTGCGGCGTTGAGCGTCCGGTCATCCCCTTCCAGGCTGGCTTGCATCTGATCCATGCGGGTGGCAAGGGCGCTGTCTCCGGTCACCTGGGCCTGCTGGGTCTGTTTGATGGCTGCATCAAGCGCCTTGTCATCGGCCACCACCTTGGCCTGCAACTGGCTGATCTGCTCGGACAGCGCCTGATCACCCTGCGCTTGGGTGCGCTGGGTTTCCAATATCGCGGCGTTGAGCGTCTGATCATCCCCTTCCAGGGTGGCTTGCATCTGATCCATGCGGGTGGCCAGGGCACTATCGCCGGTCACCTGGGCTTGCTGGGTCTGCTTGATGGCGGCATCGAGCGCCTTGTCATCCGTCTCCACCTTGGCGGCGAGCTGGGTCAGCCGCTCAGACAGCGCCTGATCACCCTGCGCTTGGGTGCGCTGGGTTTCCAATATCGCGGCGTTGAGCGTCTGATCATCCCCTTCCAGGGTGGCTTGCAACTGGGTTACCCGCTCGGCCATGGCCTGATCGGCAGCGCTCAGGGTGCGATTGCTTTCCTCCAAGGCGGCAGCGGTCTTGCTGTCTGCCGCCTGGTAATCGGTTATGAGCTGGCTTATCTCCCGGGCGGTGGACTGCTCCACCCCGGCGATCACCTCCCGAACGCCGGTAAGCGCGGCAGACGTGGACGCTTGCTCCCCTTCAAACTCGGCTCTGAACTGGGTGACCTCGCGGGCCAGCGCCTGGTGCTCGTCGGCTTGGGTCTCTTGCCGGCGAGTGATCTCGGCGCGAGCCTTACGGGCTCTTTCCTCCCCTTTCTCGTCAGACAGTGTGTTACCGATGCCGGCCAAGGCCGTCAGATCGACCTCTGCCGAGAGGTCATCTTGCTTGGCTGCCAACGCCTTGCCCTGATCTGCCACCGCCTCCGACAAGGTGCCCACATCGGATTGGGTCTTGTCGGTCTTGGTGGCGAGCTGCTGCAGGGCCTCGCCGGTAGCCTGCTGGCCATCGGTGACCACCTTGCCCAAGCTGGTGAGCTGGGCGGCCTGATCGCCGCTGGCTGTCTTGAGCTGGCCAATTTGCTCAGCCAGTGCCTGATCCCCCTGCGCCTGGGTGCGCTGGGTTTCCAGGAGCGCAGCGTTGAGCGTCCTGTCATCCTCTTCCAGGGTGGCTTGCAGTTGGGTCACCCGCTCGGCCATGGCCTGATCGGCGGCGCTCAGGGTGCGATTGCTTTCCTCCAAGGCGGCAGCGGTCTTGCTGTCTGCCG
>RCUQ01000194.1_pt1 | contig 39440 bp, 38 predicted proteins | sample 2166351 | NCBI WGS metagenome assembly RCUQ01 (sample SAMN09932597, study PRJNA488358) | compost metagenome | feature: garden; material: soil; isolation source: compost soil in acetonitrile-enriched culture | place: Germany: Experimental Botanical Garden Goettingen | collected 2016-01-27
TGAAAACAAGCGTACGTTCACGCGTACCGTGGGTTCGAATCCCACCTCCTCCGCTGAGGCCCGGCAATGCTGGGCCTTTTCGCGTATCCAGGTCTCACCGTGCCGGGCGGCAGTGCGGACCATCGGGGCGACAATTCGGTGCGCGTCGTTCGTGTTGTTCGCGTCGTGCGTGAAGCTGGATTGTCAGGGTACTGCCAGGTGATTGTAACACCTCGGCGTGACCAGGGTGCTGCTAGCCTTTACCCCATGAGACCGCACTAACAGAGGGCCGCCTGCGGGCCACCCTCGTCTTGGAACTGCCGACGACCCAGCACAAGAAAACAGGGGGCCTCAACGAGCCCCCTGTGGCAGCTGGACGTATGGCGAGGCGTGGCGCAAGCAGTGCCACGGTACTAACTCACCATCCCTGCCCCTTGCGATACCCCATATCCGCGAAGGTGCCGAGGATGGGGGCGCCCCGGTAGAACTTATATCGTGCGTGAGCCCCTTCGATGTCGCCACCCGGGATTGCTGCGATTCCTGTTGCGTATAAGCGGTTTTGGAAAGCGCCGTATCCGCCAACGGCTTTGCCTACGTTGTAGGCATCGCAGCCAGCGAAGACAATCGGAAGTACCAGCGCCCCCTTCAGCACTACGTCGCCAAACGAGTCATTCACTTAAAATCCCTCATTCTGGGGGCAGGCGTTACAGGCTAACCGGCAGCTTGAAGAAGTCCACCCTCAGCCCCAGGGTCGCGCCGCTGGTTGCGGGCTCGTTCGGCGAGTAGAGGTAGCCAACGTTGATGCTGAGAACGTTCTTGCCGAACTCCAGGCCATAACCCAGCGAGGGTTCGACCAAGAATCCGCCCCGTCCATTCAGGATGTTGCCGCCGCCGAAGAGAAGTCGAAGGTCGTACAGGGTGTTACCCCCGATGATGTACGAGGACCCCAGAACCATTCCGCCGTACCCCATCGCAGGCGAACCGTCGGCTTGGTTGCTCCAGTACCCGCCACCGCCTAGGTAGAAGGGTGCAATGGACTTTGTTTGAATCATGGTCCCGAGCAAGAGCGGGGTCTGGCCCTGGTTATTGGGCCCCAGGAAGGTCTTGCCCCAGATGGCAGTGGTAGCGCCGGAATTGTAGGCAGCCGCAGGCGTGGCAGCCACGGGGACGACGAGAGCGGCGGCGAGAAGGGCAATCGCGAATTTCATGATGTCCTCGGTTGAAAGGCCGGACATCGGGCGTAGGAACGGCTTAGGACTCCTCGGTTTGCTCGGCCAGGGCCTCGGAACGGAATGCCCGTGCCAGTTTCAGGAACAGGCGGCGCTGTGCCCCCTGTAAGAGGCGGTATATCTCTGCGACTTCCATGGCTTCGGCGTCTTCCTGCGTGGGAATGGGGGCCGGGGTGGGCTCGGTCACGGGTACCTCGCGAGCGTCAGCAGGGTGCCCAGGGGATAGCCGTAGAACACCGCCATCCTCGCCAGCAACTCCCGGTTGGGAATAGCAGGCTAGGCAGTGCCATGAGTCTTTCCAGCCTCGTAGTCGCTTAGCCGGGTGTTCCTGATACCGAGTTACCGTGCGGCCTGGCGCGGGGTGATGCTTCGCACTAGTCGCAGCTCATTGGGCTTCTTCCCGAGTACGTCTAAAGCCGTCCCCCTGCCCTACTTCCGGTTAGGGGGTAAGCGTACTGTAAGATACTATGCTAATACGCTTAAATGCAAACGGAATCCTACACACCGGCACATTGTCAATGAGGACGTCCCGCCTTGGCCAACCAGGAACTCTCTTACTACGACCTTCTTCAAGTTAGCCCCCATGCATGCAAAGAGGTCATCGAAGCCGCATACCGCGCTCTCCAGAAGCAGATGCACCCCGACCAGGGCGGCGACACTGAACTGGCCCAAGTCATCAACCGAGCCAAAGAGGTCCTTACAGACCCCACTGAGCGAACTCGCTACAATACCCGGATTCGCATCGGGACAGCGAACAAAGAACTCTCCTACTATGACCTTCTGCAAGTTAGCCCTCACGCCTGCGTCGAGGTCATCGAGGCTGCTTACCGCGCGCTTGAGAAGCTTCCGCACGACGACGGTGAGTTGAAGAAGGCGCGGAACCGGGCCCACGAGGTCTTACCTAACCCAACGGAACGAAATCGCTATGACACCCGCCTTCGTATCGGGACGGCAGAAAAGTATAAGGCGCGTGAAACGGTCATCGAACGAACTTACGTTTTCTGCCTCAACTGCAGGGCCAAGAATCGAGTTGCAAACGACTGCTTGGAAACCGGGAAGTGCGGGCAATGCGGCACTCCATTCATCAAGCCTGAATACGTTACTAGTAACTACTGTGAGGCCGGCTCTAATCAGCCAAAAGACTTTACTGAGAACGGGATATTTCGGGTGTTTGGCTTCATCTCGATCGCTGCCCTGGTGGTAGCGACGCTCACCCAGTGCGGGGTATCCTCGCCCTAACGACTAGGCTCAACTTAGAAAACCTGACGACAGGAAATCCCCAACACATCAAAGGCCATTCAAAGGGGTGACCCCCTCCCCCTACCCAGGGGACTCCTCCTCACCTCATTCCAGAAGTTTCGCAACCCATTTGGGCTCCAGCACGCGCTGGGGCCCATTTCTCATGGCGCGTAGCGCCGAAAGAAGAGGTTCATATGTACATGGTTCTTGGACTCCTTGGCTTCATCGCGCTCGGCACTGTCTGGGGTCTGGTCATTGTCAACTGGGATGCCGTCAACCCTTGGTTTCCAGTAGCAGGGGCATCCCTGACGGCTTACGTCCTCTACCATGCGGTTGCTATCTCACGCCTGGGCCCCATCCCCCATCCGGAAACGGTCGAGGCGGGGCAAGTAGGTATTCCCGATGCGCCGGCTACCGACTGGGACCGTAGTTACACGACCGAGGACGGCACGGAAGTCTTCGAGATGGGCGATGAGGCCCCGGCTCGGATGCCGGACGAGCTCGCCGACGCCATGGTCAAGCTTCGACTGGAACTCCGCGAAGCGCGTGCCGTCGCGGATGCCTTCGGCGGTCCCGCCGTGGCCCGAATCCGCGGGCGTGCCCATGAGTGGCGCGGGCACGGCCTAGCCCTAGCGGTTCAGGATGGGGACGGCTACCAGCGCGTGAGCGTTCGCGTCCCCGACGAGGAAGACCGCCAAGCCATCCGCATCGGGGACCGAGTGGACCTCGCGTGCACGTGGGTCGGGGGGCGTCTCGCCGTCGAGCGCGTGATTGCCGCCGTACATTGCGACGACCCGATGCCCCTTCTCCCCGAGCCCGTTACCAAGGGTGGCATTCCAGATTGGTTCGACTCGCAGGATACCCGTAAGCGTGATCTCTTGAAGGCTTCGGACGGCTCGTCGTCGGTCTCCGAGCTTAGGGTTCACCTGGTTTGGTGCACGAAGCGGCGCGGCAAGGTGCTCACCGCCCCCATGGTCGAGCGACTGAAAACCCTCACCGCCGAGGTCGTCGAAGTCAAGGGGCTGGGACGGTTGCTCGCGGTCAACGCCGAAGAAGACCATGTCCACGTCGCCCTTCACCTGCCCGCGAACCTGTCCAGTTCCGAGGCGGTGGGGCTCATCAAGGCCTTCACCGCTCGGATGCTTCGCCGTGAGTTCCCCGAGCTGAAAGCCCACCACGACGAATCCCTTTGGCAACGGGGCTTCTACGCCGGGGCAATCGGCAACGGCGGGGACCTCAGCACCGTCCTGGCCTACATCGCCAATCAGGACGCCCCGCAGGACGATCAGGAAGGCGCCCCGAAATCCGACGAGGGGGAAGAGACGGGGGCCGCGTGAAACGCGGCTTCCTGGGGCCGCTACGCGGGGTAGCCGGTCGTCGGGCGAGGCCGTATTGGGTCTCGTTCCGCCTGAGAGGGGCTTGGCGGCCATCGCCCAACGACCAGCGCATAGGGCGTGTCTGGCATGCTCGTCCTCGGCTACGATTCCCGGACTGCCTGACGGGGCCGGGGTTCCTGAAACGCCGCCGCCAGCCTTTCTCAATCTAGCGTCCGGTCAAGACTCTCCGTTCCACTCCGACCGCTGTGCGGCACTCCCTCCGGTCGCGGTCCTGACTTCGCACGCTTTTCCCGGCCTGCCTGGGCGGGGACGAGCGAGCCCCGCGAGGCCCTATCGCCCCACGGGCAGGAGGACCCTCATGAGCATCATCCGCGACCTCATCATCGAGAAGGCCATCACCTTCGAGTCCAGCATCACCAGCGCCGACCTGGACCGTCTGCGGGACTTCGCCTACGAACGGACCTGGTCCCAAGCCGAGAACCAGAACATCTACTACTCGCACGCGCTGGCCAACCTGAACTTCCACGGGGCCGACGTGGCCGAGTACCTCGATGCTGGTGATGAGGGGGACTGGCGGAAGGCCATGACCGTCGCGGCCACCATCGCCACGCAGCGGGCCTTGTACGCCGAGACCGAAGCCGACGTGGCCAAGCTGGGTGAGGCGATCGCCGAGGCCCAGTCCCACGGATTCACGGTCACGGGCATCCACGCCGACTGCCTACACGGATGGGCCCCGCACGAGACCGAAACAGACTGGGCCAGCGGCACGCTGCACCTCTAGGTGAAGCTCGAAGGCGGCCCTGATGCCCGGCTCTTGCGGGTGGCCCTCGCGGACGGTGGCGAGGTCTGGCTGGCCCTCTTCCCGGACGATTAGGGCCGGGGCGATCGCCATACCGTCCCGTTAATCCTTCGGCCTAGCCGAGGGTGCCGGGAAACCGGCGCGGGACGGTTCGCCCATCCCTCGGGCTAACCTGCCGGGTGGCCTCAAGGCACGCTCTAGCTGGGTTCCTGCTGACGCCCCGTGAGGGTGGCATCGTGAAAGCCGGGTGGCAGGGGAACGGTAGGTGGGGCCCTGGCGGCTATCGCCGCCAGCACCCAATCTGGGGGATGCTAAAGCGCACTTGTCCCCGAGATGTCCACCAGCGGCAACCAGAAAAATGCACCTGAAAGACGCATGGTGACTGGCTGTAGGGCTGGTTAGCACTCCGCTATAGGATAGGTTCCTTGTGAAGTCTATCCGCCCCCCCGGTACGGTGAGCCGGTTTAGGTGGCCGCCTCTGTGGAGTTTAGGCCGCCGTCCCGGCGTGCTCGCCGCCGCCGTGCCGTTTCGGTCGCACGTTGATGAGCACCGCCCGCTCGCCCTTGTCGCACCACCCTTCGGCGGTATCGACGGGGATCGCCAATCCCGGCAAGAACTTGCCGACCGATTCCCTCATGGCTGCCATCACGATCTCGTCCACGGCGGCCCGGTTGGCGGGCGTGTACGAGACCAAGAGGCCGTCGTGCATGGGAATCTGGACGAAGCCCTGTTCCGCGTGAAGCTCGTGGTGCAACCGAATGAGGATCGCTCGCAGGATATCCGCCCCGGTACCCTGCACGATATGGTTCACGCCGCGAGTTTGCGCCTTGCCCGTGCTGATTGGTGGACTCACGTACCCGCCTAAGCTCACCGCACGACCGGCCACGCGGACCTCTGCGGCCTTTTCTTTGAGCCACGCCGACGCCGTTGGGAAACTTGTTCGCATGAACCTCACGAACTCCTGGGCCAGCTTCAGACCCTCAGGCGTCGGCCATTCCATTTCGTCCTTCCCTTCCAGTATCCGTGCAAGGGTTAGCACCCCAGCTGAGTAGTTGTAGGCGTTGACCATGGGCTTGACCTGGGAGTTGCGGTCGAGATCGAACTCTGCTGCGATCATCCGGTATACATCACCCTCTAGGGCCTTCATGAGTGCATGGTCCCCGCTCAAGTGGGCTACAATCCACGACTCAGCGGTCTTGTAGTCGTAGTCCATCCAGAGAAGTCCTTTCGGCGGGTAGAACCATCGGCGGATGGCCTTGGGAATCCCCTGAAAGTTGGGCTGTGACGCCTGTACCCGGCCAGTTTTGGCAAGGCGATACCGGGTGAAGTTGTCACCATCGGCGAGCGAGGCCGCCACGCTGAGGCGCTTCCTCCGGGCGTTCGGGGGCAAGTCCCCCCAGTCCGCCCGGAGGTCCTGTATCAGGCCCATCTGGTCGAAGCCCAGAGGCCGGCTTTGCAGTTCCAAGATGGCATCGACCAGTCCTTCTTCTTCCTCGTTTCGTACGCGGACGGACTCATTCAGGTCCACGAACGGCGAGGCCTTGAAGTAGTTGCGTGAGCGATACTGGCTCGGGGCTTGGCACGTACGAAAGTCCTGACTCTCGACCATGAGGCTTAGTAGGGCGTCGGGAATCTGGAAGACCCGGGCCGTACGGCCTGCTACATCCCATACGGCCTCGTGGACTTCCTCAATGACCCCTGCGTCCTTCAGTCGTTGGACATCCAGACTCTGCCGGGAATGGTCGGTCGAGGCCCCAAGGACCTCGAATCCGCTCTGGCTGATGAAGTTCTGCCCGGCGTTCGCGAGCAGGTGGCTGAAAGCCCAGAAGGCTAGGTCCCAGGACTTCTTGCTTCTTTGTCCTGGAAACTGCTCGTCCAGGACCTTGCAGACGGTAACAGGCACCGGGGCGTAGGCAAGAACCTTGGCGATCTCGCGGCGGTTGGCTTGTTGCTTACTCATGGCGCCCCTAGTCGAGCCCTTCCACGTCGGACCGCAGTCCGAGCGCAAGGCGCCATTGGGGGCCGTAGACGTTGTAAAGGGCATCCTCATCATGGCCGTCGAGGATGAATTGGGCTGCCTCGCGCTGGCGGCTCAGGCGATGAACGACTTTAAGGCAGGCTACGGTGAGACCGCAAAGAGCGGCAGCACCGTTGGTAAAACGGCGGGCGGCGTTGGTATCCATCGGTAAAGGGATGCCTTACGAAGCCTGCCCTTGAAGACGACTCTCGATGGATTCGAGGACGCCTCGCTCTCGATAGCAGTCACTACGGCCCACCGTAACGTAGGGCAGCGGGTAGCGTCGGGCACAGCGCCACACGGCGAGCATATGCACGGTGGCCCCGAGCATCTCGGCAACTTGTTCAGGTTTCAGCAGGGAGGTTTTCACTCAATTCACCTTTCGGGACAACTGAAACACCAAGGGCTCGCTTGTCCTGAGCGACGCTCTAACGGGGTTTCAGCTAACTGTCAGGCCGGATTTCCCGGCTATCCCGAAAGGGATTGAAAGTTGGATGCCCTCGGTTCGAGGGACTTTTACGGACACTAACCAAGTTAGCATGGGTTACTCAAGGCGTCAAGCAACTTCCTAAAGAAACCTAACGAGAGGGCTTCAACTTACCGGCTGAAGCCCTCTCGTTGCTGCTGTGCCTTCTGGAACGCAGGAGAAAAAGAGTTGCCCATGCGTCGCTGGCGATGGGCACCCACCTACCGACCCAATGGCTTCCCTACCACCCTCTCATCGCCTCGGCCACTTCCTCTTCCGTCGTGCGCAGGTAGGTCTGCGTCGTCGCGAGGTGTTGGTGCCCGAGCGCGATACGGATGAAGTTAGTGGACCGTCCCTGGGCGGATGCCGCCGTGGCGAAGGTGCGTCGTAGGCCATGACAGGTGATATCCAGCTCGATCAGGCGGGAAAGATGCTGCATTCGCTTCGCCAGCTTGTCCTTGTTCCAGTCCGTGCCGAGAGGGCCGACGAAGAACCGCTCATCCCCACGGATGCCGAGCGTCTTCCCTGTGGCTGATGTCATCCTCGGCCGGATTCCCACGTAGCGCTTCAACAGATCGGCCAACTCTTGACGCACGCCGAGCTTGCGGTCCCGCCGCCCCTTGCCGTGCCGAACGACGAGCGTCGCTTCCTCAAGCATCACGTCCTTGAGACGAAGCCCGCAGACTTCGGAGACCCGCATCCCCGCGTAGACCATGCAGCCGACCATGGCCGCGACGGTGAGATTCTCAAGGTCATCTTTCGTGCGAACGGAAATCGCGTGGAAGAGTCGCGGTACGTCGGCGGGCTTCAATGAGGTTCGACGCGGTTCAGGCCCTCGCTTCGGGCGCATCTCGCGAACCCGTTGCAGGGCATCGGGCAAGAGGATGCCCTCAGCGACCAGGAACTGGCCGAAGCTGGTCAAGGCGATGACCGAGTTGAGCTTCAACGAGTGCGACTTCGACGCGAGCGCGCTGAACCCAGCGACGAGGGTTTGCCGCTGGTAGAGATGCGACACCGACCTGACACCATGTCCGCTGTCCGCGACCCGCCTCAAGTAGCCCTTGAGATAGGCATGGTAGTTCGCCACTGTCGTCGGCGCCTTCCCCGTGATGCGCAGGTAGTCGAGCCACCGGTCGATTTGACTGTACAGCTGCTGCATTTCAAGCTTCCCGTTGGCAGCGGCGCTTTGCTGCAAGGGCGTGAAGCGGGTCCAGCCTTCGAGGTCCGCCGGGCGGATGCGGTACTGATTGCCGACCTTGAGCGCGGGAATCGTGCCATCCAGGCAGCGCTTCTGGAGCAGTCGCGTGCTGCAGCCGACCTGTGCGGCGGCCTGGGCGAGGGTGAGCCAATCTGTCATGAACGACCTCTTTCAAAGCGTTCAATCCAGCTTGGAGCGCCCGATGCGAACAGTGCGAACGCGCTTGTTCTTGCCGCCACTTTGGCGTAGACTGAGTGTTGGTGCGCGGGGAGGAGTGGCCGAGCGGTTTAAGGCTCTTGTCTTGAAAACAAGCGTACGTTCACGCGTACCGTGGGTTCGAATCCCACCTCCTCCGCTACTACACGCGCTCCCGCCAGTCGGGGGCGCTGTAGTTTTATTCAGCAAAGGCGCGACAATAATTCTGCGGTATCCCGATTATCCGCTTCTTCCGTCTACATACTACGTCTCGATTATAGGGCCAATCAGTAACTCGGGAGAACGTTGAACCTAAGATCAAGGTGGTTCACGCTGATACCAGCGATGGCCAGGGAGCAACTTCCTTTGCCTTCGCGAGCGCAAGTCTAGCGAGGTCGTACCACCTACGGTCAAGGGACGCTGCGCTTTTGCCCTTGACCTCGGCGGCCTCCTCGCGTCATTGGCTCCGCTAGGCGAGGCAAGGAAAGCAGTATTCGCCTGAGGGGGGGTGGGCTCGGAAAAAATACGTGCAGGCAAAGCAATTCTAGCTATTGCCCCGAGAGAATTTTTGACACTTTTTCCCTGTAACGGAAACTGGCAACTTACGGATTCTTCTTTGTTGATGAAGCTTGAAACCCGCATAAAACCTCTATTGGACAAGTGATCTACCCGACTCTCCAATTCCCTCAGTTCACCATTTATTCGCGGAGTATTACCATCCCCCTCTCGACGACCATGCAGTTGTTCATGCGCGTCGTGGTCCAGGGCCTCCAAGTTCTCAGCGAAATCTTCGAAACTCCGCCCCGATCGATGGTGAACGACTCGTCCTCTCAGACAGACGCCTAACACTCCTAGCACCAGCCTGGCCAACAATACCCCCCTCGTCTTCGGGCTCTTGATGCTCTCCAGCAGGCCCGATGGAACCAGCGCCTCTATCAAGCCTGGAATTTGCCGCAAGTCCTGAAGGTTCGCTTTCCAGCGAAAGCACTCATGCCCCCATGCCTGGCTCTTCTCCGCCCAGAGGCGCACCGAGTAAACAACTCCTGTCGAAAGACGCTGAATGTAGAGCCTGTGCGGGTCGCGGTAAAGATCAAAACCGCTTACCTCGCCATGGACCAAGCCAAGCCGTTCGGGACCGAAAGCTTGGGTATAAGCTTCTATTGCGACGGTTTGGCTTGATGGCAGAGCGGTATCAAAGTGTTTGCCTACGTTGGAGGCAGAAGCAGGTTCAGGCATGGAGAGTTCACGAGACATGTGACGAAAATCCAGCCTCCTATCCCCTCTCAACCACTGAAGTCGGAGGGGATCAAGGTGGTTTGTGTAATGGGGACTAGTTCCTAGAGAGTTGAAGAATTCGTGACCTAGCTTCCACGTCTCCCAGGCGTTCGGCTATGCGATGGAAAGCGCCTTTCAAGAAGCTGAGGGTGGAGGAATCTCCTTGCCCAGCCGCTATCATGGCGGCTGTTTCACCATCGATCAGGAGAATGCGGATCAACCGTGCTAATGCAGCGGAGGCAGGTCGCTCATGGGGAAGCAAGCGTGTCAATACATAGTTGATCTCGGCAACGCAGGCCCCAGGACAACAAGGAATAGGCAGGGTCTTTGCCCCGCAAACAAGACAATGCACTCCCATGGCTAGGCCTTCCCATTACGAATAACGGCTTCAGCCTCTTCGGTCGAACCACATACCTTTGACAACCGCCAGAAACACGATGCCAACCACTGCACTTCCCTTGTTTCGCGCGGGTCCAGGGTGTCTAGCCGCGACCAATCGGCAACATTGTCTATGTAGTCGAGGAGATCGGCTCTTAGTTGAATAGCGTACCGATGACTTGGCGATAGTTTTGAGGCGATAGCACGTGCAACACGCGACGCGCAGGTACTACCGTTGCCGCAATAAGCTCGATTTCGGCTGACGGGCCTATAGCAAACAAAACATCTTAAAAACATACTTACCTCCTGGCGGGGGAGAACTGTGCAATAAATCCCGCCTGTATTCTGTAAGTAGGCAATCTGTTTCGTCGGAATGATCGAAGCAAAGAACAAGAAGGGGTAGGGATCCTAGACGGTTCCCTACCCCGATTGAAAGATGAATAGCGCCTTCGGTTCGGCCCCCCTCGCGGTGTCCCTTTCCCTCGTGGCCGTCACGCCGTCCACAGCGGCGGACGTGACAGCCTGGGCTCCCTTTCCCTTCCCCTTCACCCCTTTATAAAGGTTGGAATTGTTGAGTGTCGAGGGACAAGGCCACCTCATAGGAGTTCGGATCCCCGATTCCCTGACCCTCGGAGATCCGACCTCACCTTCGGCGCTGCTCGCGAAGACGGTCGACCTAGACTGTACAGGGCTTCACGAGCGTTCACCCACCCCCATCCCCCGCCCTCAAGGGCGGAGGCAATAAATTTACGTATCTTCCAATTTCCTATCGGCTACGACGACTTCTCCTGCTTTATCAGCGGCAACGCTCACAGCCACCAGTTCACGACGAAGGCGAACTTTCATCACACTAGCAGCTAGCCATGGGCGGCAAAACTTAAAGCTTTTGCCCTGCCTCCTCCTCGTCATCAAGGGGGGAGTGATCCGAAACAAGATGCTCGAATGGAACGTGATATTCCTCGGAGAAGCGCTTGAGATCTTTGAGTGTAATGGCTTGACGTCCCGTCTCGAGGCGCGAAAGGTTGGCTTGGCCCATGGCAAGCAGCCCAGATGCAACTTCCTGGGTTAATCGGGCGAGTTTTCTCGCTCGTTTCAAGCGCCTACCGTATTTCAGGTAAAAGGGGTCAACAGGAGGATGCTTCATGCTGATGCCTTATTGCGGAGGTAGTAGGCGTCAGCTTAACGGAGTCAAGAGTTTAAAATATCCGTATAACGGATATAGTGAGATTGAGCAGCCGAGCGTTCTGACTAAACCCGTAACTCGGCTCTAGATTCAGTAAAGGAAGTGCTTGTCGATGATGAAGCTTTGGACGACGCTATTGATGGTATCGAGCCTGGCGGGCTGCGCAGTACTGACAAATACTGCGCCGATTAACCTAAACAAAGGGGCCGAAACTAAGGCGACAGCGCCCGTTATCAACTCGCTGTCCGCGAGCCCGACCAACTTGACTACTGGGCAACCCATCACGTTTGACGTGAAAGCGAGTGATCCCAACGGAAAGAGCTTGGAGTATCGCTGGAATGCTACGGGTGGAGTAATCTCGGCAAATGTCGGTCAGTCTATTTCATGGACCCCGCCTTCGGAACCGAATACCTACCCTGTGCAAGTAACCGTTACGAATTCGGATGGATTAACGTCCTCAGGTACACTTAACGTGATAGTTAAGGCCGATGGCAACGTCTCAGTAGGCGCGCCGAGTAACGAGGGAGAATAGCCGCATGGCCCTCAATAGGCGGCGCCTCCCTGCCACAATGATCGGGGGCCATCTTCTCTTGCTGCTGACCGCTTGCTCAGGAAGCCCGTTTGACGTACTGCCTGGGATGAAAAGCTCTGCCAGCTCGGAGGGAAGCAGTCCAGGCAGCGAACAAACACGCCTTCTAGCTCCCATCATTCATGCGATGGTCACCAGTCCTTCCAATCTGGTAAAGGGCCAGCCCGTTACTTTCGACATCAAGGCGACTGACCCGAATGGCAAGCTGCTGGAATATCGCTGGAGTAGCTCCAAGGGGGTGCTTTCGGCAACGACGGGGCAGTTGGTCCACTGGGCTCCCCCTGACGAAGACGGAGTCTTCGCGGTTCAGGTAATCGTGATCAACACTGAGGGGCATGCCACCAGTGGGACCATCAATCTCATTGTCGAGGGGAACGGTATCAAGCCCGAAGTCCCTGTGATCACCGAGCCAGGAACCAAGCTTCCTTCATTGAAGGAACGTGTGGTCGCGGTGGTAGGCAAGGATATTGCCTTGATTGATTACGTCAACCCTGGGGAGCCTGTTCTCTATCTCACGAAGAATGATATTGACGAGAGCCAGCCCGATCTTTCACCCGACGGGAGTCGGATTGCGTACATCCGCAATGGTCAGGTTTTCATGACCTCGATCGGGGGGAAGCATATCCCCTTGGAAAAGAATACCGACTGCATGGATCCTGTGTGGAAAACCGATGGGACGCAGGTTCTTTACCGCCGTCGGGGTGACGACAACAAGCCAAAGGCCTACTCTGTCGCGGGCCAGTCTGGCGCGATTCCTGGATTGCGGGTCGGTTACTACACCGATCAGGCTAGTTGGGCTGGAAGTGAAATCGTTTACACGTCAAGTTTCCGTCTATATCGGGGGTCGGAGGAAATGTTCGGAAGCATTCCCTCGCGTGACAATCGATACGTCAAGCATTTTGTTTGTGATAGCGAGGGTGAGATTGCCACCCAGGTGAATGGCTCCTGGTCGAACGAGGACGCTTTGTTCACTTCACGGCTGGGCCAGGTAGCCAGCGAGGCTTACGAGCCGTTTGCCTACCGAGAAGGTATCGTTTTTGCGACGAAGGAAGAGCGGATCGTCGCCATTGATGAAGGGACGGGGGAGATCAGGATTATCGCTACCCGAACTCACTGGCAATATGCAAGCTTCCGCCCTTGCTTGAGCCCCGACGGCAAGCACGTGGTTTACGTCAGCAAGAACAAGGATCCTCGCTTGGGAAGCGATTCGCCCCAGTTATTTTCTGTCGCCGTACAGGGTGGAAACCCCGTGCAGCTAACCTTCGAGGCCTCGGGGGTCACGGAACCTAGCTTCTAGGCTATTTCCCAGGGGCGAAAGGAGAAAAATCAGCATGTACGATCATTCTTCGAATTATGGCCAACGAGTGGGTCAGCTAAACAAGGATGCTGCTGTCACGGGAGAACTTCAACTTGCAGCCGAGAAACGATTGGCTCGATATAACCCGTGGGTCGGTGGAATTCTTGGCTTATTTTTTGGCCCGTTTGCTTACCTCTACACCCGCCAATATTGGCTTACCATCTCATGGATTGCACTTGCCTTTGCCTTAGCGTTTGTCAGACCGATCGGTGAACTGGTCATTAGAGGACCGATTTCTGAGGTTCTGCCCGTTGTTGCTTCGATTTCCTTCGCCTCCCACATGTTCTATCAGATTTCTCGGGCAAAGAGGCGCTAGCATGCTGCCGATGAGAGATGATTGGCATGCTGGGCCTGCACTATTGTCAATGTTCATTCCTGGGCTTGGGCAGCTCATCAAAGGAGAGATCCTGAAAGCATCCTTGATATTCTTGGGATTGTTAATTAGCTTTCCTGTTTGCTTCGTGTTTTTCTTGGTAGTCGCTAACGGATTTGGGAATCCACTTGGAATATTAACATTAGCCATCCCTGCTTCAATTTATGCCTATAATTTTTATGACGCGGGAAACATGAAGGAAAAAAGGGGGTAGGCGCACCAATGATCCGCCTACCCCCAAACCTTTGTTTAGCGGTATCTTAGAACATCAACTATCTCTTGTTCGCTTGGGCATTTTAATCTTAGCTCACCCTACCATGTCCTCATCGCGTTACTAACCTCGGCTTGAGTCGAACGAATGTAGCGTTCAGTAGTAGTTAGGTGCTTGTGACCGAGAGCCATTTGAATTTGTACGATAGGCTTACCACTTCGATCTGCTCGCGTAGCAAACGTACGTCTTAACCCATGACAAGTAATTTCCACGCCAAGTTTCTGGGATACCTTTCTCATGCGTGAAGCCAACAAATCCTTGTCCCAGGCCAAGCTATTTATACGAACAAAGAAGTACTCACTAGAACTCTTGGCTCTCTTTAAACGCTCAATCGCATACGGCTGCAATATCTCAAAGAGATGGTCATTAATCCCAACAAGTCGGCTATAACCACCCTTGCCACGATTCACAACGATTTCTCTCTTCGCTAAATCGACATCCGAAATCTGGATCTTGCAGGCCTCACTGACTCTAATTCCTGTATAGAGCATAGTGGCTAACATAGCGGAGAATATTGCGTTCTCTTCTTGGTTTCGAGAAGCAAATTTAGTAGCTGGGAGCAATCGCTCTACATCTTCCTCAGACAAGCAAGTGAGTCGCGGATCCGCCTTTCTACCAGGACGAAACCTCTTAATGTCATCAACTATGGAGACATCTATCTCATTCTTGAACACCAGATACTTCGCGAAACTAACTAGTGCATTTAGAGTATTTAGTTTCTTAGATTGCTTATTTGAAGGGATTACTCCGAACCCCCGCTCAAGAATTGTTGATTCGAACAGCTGTTGAACGGTATCTAATTGGTAGTCGAGTTCTCTCAACCGTTTAACGAAAACATTAACACAGCTTCGATAGACTGAAATAGTTGCGTCTGAAAGCTCTCTAATCTTTAAGAAGTTTAGCCACGCCTCCATCGCAGGTTCAATTTTCTGGCATGTCAGCTGTTCCTCCCCTAACACTTTGCACGGTCCAGAGTCCGTTTTAGCGGGTAGAAGAAGCTCGACTGGCAAAGGAGACGCCTTAGGGGGAAACCAAGAAAATGACTTGAAAAGAGGGAATAGCACGTTTAGCACAATGCACCGTCCTTCGATTTGCAGCTTCTCTAGTAGCTGAAACCCCGAAAGGGAAAAGACCTTGCAAACGGCAAGTCAGCTACGCAGCATCTAAAACAATTGTCGAAGGAATCTCAATCGAAACGATTAATACGATTCGATATCGTAAGCGCATGGCCCCGCAGTTAAACCGCGTCCACGAAATCTACGTCCTAGAAGGATCAACCGTTAAGAAGCTGCGGGCAGTGCCGCTAAGTTGAGCCTAATAGCCACAGAATGGCAGCGGACGCTTAGTATAATTCTGAATATAGACCAAGCGTCCGCCGACCTTTCGTTAAGAAACGTAAACAAACCCAAGGCGAAGCTACCAGGTTCGCATGGCCTCGCAGACTTCGGCTTCCGTAGTACGCAGGTATTCCTGGGTCGAAGTTAACGTGGTATGCCCCAGCGCAATTCGAAGATAATTGACTGAGCGACCTTGGCCAGCAGCAATCGTGGCGAATGTTCGTCTGAGTCCGTGGCAAGTGATATCAATATCCATGAGCCGCGAAATATGCCTCATGCGCCTGGCAAGTTGATCCTTACTCCATGCAGTCCCATCACTCCGAAGGAAGAAGGGCCGTTCACCCTGATCCGCATTCAGGTGACCGTGCTCGCGTTTGATCTGGGTACGAACTTCCAGATACACGGTGAGCAAATCGAACAACTGCCGCCGCATGCCCAATTGTCGATCTTTTCGTCCCTTACCATGGCGAACCTTTAGCAAGCGATCCTCCAAACAAACGTCCTTTATAGCAAGCTTGCAAACCTCAGTTACCCTCAGCCCAGCGAAAAGCATGGTGCCTACCATGGCGGCCATCGTAACGTTCTCCAAGGGGTCCTTTGATCTTGAGGCAATGGCCTGAAATAGCTTGGGAATGTCTCCTTCCCTTAGCGAGGTTCGACGCGCATCAGCACCACGAGCAGGCTTGAATCCCCTCACCAAATTTACTTGATCAGGGCGGAGCATTCCCTCAGCAACGAGGAAATTTCCGAAGGAGACCAGAGCGATGACGGTGTTGTTCTTTAATGAGCGAGACTTGCCCGTCATAGTCTCGAATCCTGCCGCAAGATTGTCCCGTAAGTAAAGGTGAGAAACCGAAGGGATTCCTCGTCCCCTTGCGTTTAACCTCCTGATGAAGGAGGTTAAGTAGCACTTGTAATTGGCGATCGTCATGGGGGCCTTATCAGTAATAGCCAGATGTTTCAGCCACTGATCGATTTGCGCATGGATTACCATTAGCGTCTCAGGGCTTACCTTACTATTGGCCAAACTAGGCTGCGGCCGATACTGAGTCCAACTTTCTAGGTCGGATCGAAGGATTCTATAGTGAGCGCCTACCCGAATACACGGGATACTCCCATCCCTGCATCGCTTCTGGATGAGCGAGGGGCTAGCGCCAAGTAATTGCGCCGCTTCGTTCACGGTGAGGTAATCCATGGCTTGTACTCCTTTCATTCGGGAAATCCCGTTTGAAAGAAGCGGATAGGGCGCACGCACTTGTTATTGTCGGGGCCGAGGTGATAACCTAGGGGCAACGCCGAGTTGGGGTTCCCTGGCGGCAGTCGTGCGCTTATCTTGAAAACAAGCGTACGTTCACGCGTACCGTGGGTTCGAATCCCACCTCCTCCGCTTGATAGATTCTCAACATGAGGCATGACGACGTTTTGCGCGTCACGCCTCCACAAGCCCAAAGCGACTCGACCCTCGATTCGGGCGCGGCTCGGGCACGCTTCACACTGAGGACGACCTCAGCCCACTATGGGAATCATTGCCGGGACGGCCTGGCTCTTTGAAAGGAGAGCCGATATGGCTTGGGTTCTGTTGATTTTCGCTGGCATGCTGGAAGTCGTCTGGGCATTTGCCATGAAGCAATCGCTTGGCTTCACCAAGCTCATGCCGTCCATCATCACCATCGTCACGATGATCGCCAGCTTCGTCCTGCTTTCCGGCTCGATGAAGTCCCTCCCGCTCGGAACGGCCTACACCATCTGGACGGGTATCGGGGCCGTCGGGGCCTTTCTCGTCGGCATCGCGGTCCTTGGCGAACCGGCGAACATGGCGCGCGTCGCCGCGGCCGTGCTCATCGTCTCCGGCCTGGTCTTGATGAAGCTGTCCTCCTAGAACGAAAGAAGCCCGGCGCGAGTGCCGGGCTTCTTTTTGCTTGTCATGCCGCAGAAGCACTCTCCACCTGAGGGTGGGAAAGTGCTATAATGCAGGCCCCGCCCCTCAAGGGGGCGATCGCCCACTCGCCCACCTAGGAGCCCCTTGTGTTGAAGGATCCCGGCGTCCGACCCGGCCCCCCCGCCGATCCCCCGACGGATCGTCCCCTCGGCCGCATCGAGATCCTCTTGGTCGGACTCCTCCGCGGCGCCATCGCCCACCCGATTCTGACCATCGCCATCTGGGCCCTCCTCGTCATCGGAGGCATCCTGGGCGCGAGCCACCTCGGCGCGGTGGCCACCAACAACTTCTCGGGTCCCGAAGGCAGTGAGTCCTCCCGGGTCGACGTCCTCCTCCAGCAGAACTTCCCCGCGATGACCGCGGCCAACGCGCTCGTCCTCCTGCGCCACCCCGACACCGAGATCCCGGACGCCTTCTACGCGCGCTTGAAGCAAGAGCTCAGCGCCGTCGGCGAAGTGGACCAGATCCTGCTGCCGTCGGAATTGGGACAGCAAGGGATCCTCGACGCCCAGACGTCGGCGGTCCTGCTCACCTTCAAACGGGTGCCCCTGGACCAGACCAAGCTGGTTCCTCAGCTTCGCGATCGGATCCAGGCGGCCAACCCGCCTCCAGGCGTCAAGACCGCGCTTACCGGCGAGATCTCCGTCTCCTACGACGCCTACACGCACGTCACGGCCGAGATCGCCAAGGTCGAGAAGATTGGCCTGGTGCTCTCGCTCTTCGTCTTGCTCTACGTTTTCGGCGGCTGGTTCCCGGCTTCGCTTCCCTTGATCTCGGGAGCCCTGGTGCTCGCCGTCTCGAACGGCGTCCTGATGATCCTGGCAACGCTCTTCGAGACCTCCACCATCAACCAGCTCTTGACGGCGGTCCTGGCCCTGGCGCTCGGCATCGACTATCCCCTCTTCATGATCGCCCGCCTGCGCGAGGAGCTCGCGAAGGGCCGGAGCCTCCGCTTCGCCCTCGAAGAGATGGCCCGCACGACCGGCAAGGCCCTCTTGGCGAGCGGTGGCGTGGTCATGGCCGCGGCCGGCTGCATGGCCACGGTGGACGTCTACGGCATGCGGCCCGCGGCCCTCAACGCCTCGGCCACCGTCGCGCTGGCCTGGCTGGTCACCATGACCTTCATCCCCGCCCTGATCGTGCTCGTCGACCGCCGCTGGAGCGCCCATGAGCTCTTGCGCAACCGCTTCCGCATGCAGGAGGCGGATTCCCATTGGGCGGGCTTCGTCTCCAAGGTCGTAGCCAAGCCGGTCCCCGTGCTGCTCGGCTGCCTCCTCTTCCTGGGCGCCCTCGCGCTTCCCGTGGCCCAGGGGCGGTTCTGGTCGCCCACGGTCTCCATGGTCCCCAAGCAGCTCGAATCGGCCCAAGGCGTCGCCTGGCTCACCGAACACCACCAGCCCGGACAGATTAGCCCCATCCTGGCGGTGATCGACACCGGCAAGCCCGCCGGGGTCTACGCGCCCGAGTTCCTCAAAGAACTCGACCGCCTGGTGACGCGCATCGAGGCCGATCCGCGCATCGCCAAGGTCGATTCCATGGTCAGCTTCCGGGACGATTTCTCCCTCAACCAGTACATGGCCCTCTACATGAATCCCTTCGTACGGGGTAGCGTGGCGACACCCCTGATCAACGGGGATCAGGGAGCGAGCGCCACGGTGCTGCGCATCGCCCCTTCGACCTCGCCCGATTCCGACGACGCCCGCGCCCTGGTCGAGGACCTGCGCCGGACGATCTTCCCCGACCATGCCGCGGCGCTCGGGGCCACCGTCGCCGTGGGTGGCCAGCAGGCCAAGTTCGTCGACGTCTTCGAGGCGTTCAGCCAGGCGATGCCCTTCATGGTGAGCCTCAACTTCCTGGCGATTGGGCTCTTGCTGGCGCGGCTGCTGCGCTCGGCCGTCCTGCCGATCAAGGCCATCCTGACCAACTTGCTGCCCATCATGGCGGCCTTCGGGGTGGTGGTGATGGTCTTCCAATGGGGCTGGGGAGCGGGCCTCTTCGACGCGACGGCCAACGGCTACGTCATGCTCTTCACGCCGACCATCTTGCTGACCGTGCTCTACGCCATCTCGATGGACTACGAGGTCATGATCCTCAGCCGGATTCGCGAAGCCTACGATCGCACCGGAGACAACCGCCTGGCGGTGACGGAGGGGGTCACGCACACGGGCCGCGTGGTGCTCGGGGGAGCGCTGATCTTGCTCAGCGTCTTCGCCGCCTACCTCTTCGCGGACTTCGGGCTCATGAAGGAAATCGGGCTCGCCTTGTCGGTGGCCATCCTCATCGACGCGACGATCGTCCGGCTGCTCTTGCTGCCGGCAGCCATGGTCGTCCTGGGCGACTGGAATTACTGGTCGCCGAAGCGCCGTCCTAGCAACTCCTGAGCATCCGGTTGCACTGCCTGACGTCCGCCTTTGTTGGCGGCCGAGGCAGCTTGGCCAAAGCTTTCCCCCTAACCTCGTGGCTGCCGCTTGCTGTCAGCCTCTCGGGGCCATGCGAGCATGACCCCCGGGGGCGAGTCGCCCCTCAGCGAAAGGGGGAAAGCATGAAGATTCGCGACGTCATGACGGCCAACCCGCAACTCTGCACGCCGGACTCGAACTTGAAGGATGTCGCCTGCATGATGCGGGACAACGACACGGGCTTCTTGCCGGTCTGCGACGGCGATCGCATCACCGGCGTCATCACCGACCGCGACATCGTGGTCCGCGCGCTCTGCCAGGGCATCGACACGAGCAAGGCGAAGGTCCGCGACTGCATGACCACGAACATCTGCTGGATCCAGCAGGATCAGGACATCAAGGATGCGATCGCCGTCATGGAAGAGCGCAAGATCCGGCGCATGCTCGTCATGGATGCCCAGAAGCGATTGGCGGGGGTCCTGAGTCTGGGGGATCTCGCGGAAGCCAAGGGCATCCGAAATCTCGCCGAGACTCTGCTCGAGCGCGTCTCGGAATCTCCCAAGACCATGGCGCATCCCGCCGCCCGCAAGTAAAAGCGGCACGTCCCCCCGACCGGGGGGACGTCATTTTTTAGCGCCTGCGGCTGTTGCGTAAGGCAGCGAAGCTGACCTGTAGCAACGACAAGCTAGGAAACGCGGCTGTTGCGAAGCGCCAGCGGCTTGAGGTTAGTGAAGCGAGCGTAAGTCGTGAACAGTGTGGATTGGGACTGAAGGTCAGCTCGCTGTCCTGTAGCAACGAAGATCGCTCTAGAGGAGTCCCGGCACGAAGCGGTAGCGCACTGCTCCCAGGTAGTCCCGGTAGGCTTCGTCCTCCGAGAGGCAGCGCTCCTCGTTGAGGGCGCGACGCAGCTGGATGACGAGCAGGGCCGCCCAGACCAGGCCGTTCGAGAGGCTGGGGGCGGCCAGGACCACGCCGAGGAAATAGAGCATCTCGGCGGCGTAGAGGGGATGACGGATCCAAGCGTAGAGGCCATGGGTGACGACGCCGCGGCGGGCGGGGCTGAGGCCGAAGGAACGTCCCAGCGAGCTCAACGAGAGGACGATTCCGACCACTCCGACGATCTGGATGGCCATGGGCAGGGGCGTGATGACGCCCTCGGGGCGAAGCAGGAAGGGAAGAAAGGTGCCGACCCAGGCCAGGAGGGAGGCTCCGAGGTTCCTGCGCGAGGGCGCCGGGTGATCGGCGGGGGCTTCCGCGCGCCGCAAGAGGAAGAGGGCGGCGATGAAGAGGTTCACGGCCGCCATGAGGAGGCTCAGCGTGGAGCCATGGCGGAGGAAAGCCGTCCCGGAGCCCAGGGCGAAGCCCAACCAGAGGGCTCCGGGAAGGAGGTTGCGAAGCGTCAAGGCGCGCCCGACTCGATACCCTGGCTGATGATGGACCAGCCGACGAAGGCGACGAGGGAGAGCAGGACGATGATCATGAGGATCGAGGCCCCACGCAGCATGCCTTCGGCGATACGCTCGGAGGCAGGGACGTTCGAGGGAGTCGGGGTGGGTTTCGGGGCTTTCTTGGGGGCCGGGATGGACGCTCCACACTCGGTGCAGACGACGACATCAGCGGGGACTTGGGTGGAACATTCGGGACAGGTAGCCATAGCGGTCCTCTCTTCAGGGGGCCTAGAAGGTCGAACGAGGTCCCGTGCATGCGATCGGCGCGGCGGGAAATCGTCAAACCTGCCTTAAGGCTACCATCCCGGCGGATGGGGATCAATCCGCGAGCACGCGGACCTTTTGTTCGAGTTGATAAAGCGCGTAGGATTCGCAGATGACCGGAAGCGAGACGTTGCGAACGGGGATGCCTCCGGCCGTATTGCCGTGTTCGGTGCCTTTGTGGGCATGGCCATGCAAGACCAGGTCGGCCCCGTGCTCGTCGATGGGCTCGCCCATGATGGAGCTGCCGAGGAAAGGGTAGATGGCCACGGGCTCGCCCTTCAACGTTTCGGCGGCCGGCGAATAGTGAAGCAGGACGAGGCGATAATCGGTCTGCATCTCGGAGAGCCCCTGCCCCAGAGCCTCGGCGCAGGCGTAGGTACTCTTGAGGAAGTCGCGGATCTCGCGCTCCCCGAAGGGGCTGAGGCAGGTCGTCCCGAAGCCTCCGCCGAAGCCCTTGCCGCCGACGACCCCCACCGTCTCGTCGCCGATGGTGAAGACCGTCGACTCGTTCTCGAGGACCGTGATGCCCGCGTCTTCGAGGATACGTCGGACGCGCTCCGGGCCTTCGCTGTGGTAGTCGTGGTTGCCCAGGATGGCGACGCGCGGGATCGTGATGTCCGAGAGCTCTTCGACCAGGACCTCCGCTTCCTCGGCTTTCCCCCAGTTGGTCAGGTCACCGGCCAAGAGCAGGAGATCCGCCTCGTCGCTGATGCGCTCGAACTGCGGGCGCATTTTCCCGCGACCGTGAACGGTGAGGTGAAGGTCCCCGACCGCCGCAATCCGGATCATGACGGCCCTCCCGGCTTCCCCTTCCCGATGATTTCCGACTGATGGGTGGGCTGCACTTGCCGCACCTGCGTTCGGTTGCTGACCCGCGTGATCTCGGGCATCTCCTCGAGCGCGGCCGTGATCGCGTCATGCTGCTCCGGGGTCGAGACGAAGCCCGAGACGACCACGTGCCCAGCTTCCGGGATGTGGATCAGGATGTCCGTCAACCCCACCCGCGGATCCGTGGCGAGCTTCTGACGGACCTTGGTGACCAAGTAGACGGGCTCCATGGATCCTCCTCCCCGGGCATGGCGAGGGCGTTTCCTCTTGGCCTCACGTTTTGGCCTCCCGTTGGCCCAACGCCGCGTTCCCGGTGCCACTCTTGCGCCTGACGGCTCCTCCGGCCTGAAGTCGCACGCTCGGTTATCCCCCGGGCGCTACCGGCGCGCGAACTACGGACGCTCGCGGATGCCGTCGGGTAACCCCATCCTAGGACCCGCCTCCCGGGGGAACCATGGCCATCTCGCCGAAAATCCGCCGGTGAATTGGGCGTTCTAGGACTCGCTCTCCAGGCCCTTCCCTGTCAAGATGCGGTTAAGCAGCCAGTTGATAATCATTCTCAAGAGTGCTAGCATAGGTTCATCTGTTGAGAATTGTTCTCAAGGCACCCCCCAGTCGAGGCTCCGCCTCGTGAAAGGATTCGGATGTCGACGCGCGCCTGCTTTCTCGCCCTGGGAGTCCTCGTCCTCGCCGGCTGCAACCGCTCTCCGGACCTCGCCGTGCGCGCCGCCACCCCCACCACCTCCTTCGCCGCCTTCGTCTCGGAGGTTCCCGCGCCCGCCGACAACCCCATCACCCAATCCAAGGTCGAGCTGGGCTTCCGGCTCTGGTTCGAGCCCAAGCTCTCCGCCAACAACAAGATGACCTGCGGTACCTGCCACCACCACCGCAAGGGCTTCTCCAACGGCGAAGCCACGGCCATGGGCGTCACGGGCGAGCGCGGCACCCGCAACACCCCCACCATCTACGGCTCCGCCCACCAAGCCTTCCAGTTCTGGGACGGCCGCGCCAAGACCCTCGAAGAGCAAGCCCTCGGGCCCATCGTCAACCCCATCGAGATGGCGTCGCGCATGGAAGACGTCCTCGCCAAGCTTTCGGCCATGCCCTACTACCGGCACAAGTTCCAGGAAGCCTTCGGCACCGGCCCCAGTTCCGATGGCATCGCCAAGGCCCTCGCCACCTTTGAGCGCGCCCTCAAGGTCGGCCCTTCCCCTTACGACCGCTTCCTCGCAGGTGACACGTCCGCCCTTTCCGAGCAGCAGAAGCGCGGCATGACCCTTTTCAACTCGCGAAAGGGCAGCTGTAGCGGCTGCCACAACGGAAAAATCCACAGCAACGGCATGTTCCTCAAGATCGGTGTCAACGCCGTCGGCCCCTCCGCCGATCCGGGGCGCTTCGCCGTCACCGGCCGCGACCTGGACCGCGGCGCCTTCAAAGTCCCCACGCTGATCAACATCGCCCAGTCCGCCCCCTACATGCATGACGGCTCCTTGGCCACCCTCGAAGCCGTCGTCGACTTCTACGACCGCGGCGGCGGACCCGCCCCCTCGCTCCATCCCCTGATCCGTCCCCTCGGCCTCAGCGCGCAAGAGAAGGCGGACCTCGTCGCCTTCCTGCATGCCCTCACCGGCCCCGACAACCTCAAGGAGATGGGGCGCCTCCCCGGCATCCACCTCAAGACCGAAAAGGTCGATACCCTCGACATCCCGGCCGAACTCCTCCCATGAGCCTTCAAGCCCCCGCACGCCCCCTAGCGCCAGCCTCCGTTTCCCTCCGCAAGCTGGCCGGCACGACGCATCGGCTCCTCGCCCTCGCCCTCGGCCTCCTGCTCGCCGTCATGGGCCTCACCGGCGCGATGCTGTCGTTTCGCGCCGAGCTCGAGCACGCTTTCGCTCCCCAGCTTCACCGGGTTCTTCCTGGCGAAACGTTCCTCTCTGTTCAGAAGCTTCGGGACCTCGCGATTGAGGAGCGGCCTGAAACCACGGTCAAGACGATTCGCCTCCCGTTGAACCCCGACCGCAGCGCGCGCGTCTCCCTCACAAACGGGGAAGACGTCCTCCTCGACCCCTACCGGGGCCAGGTGCTCGGCATCCAACGTCCGGAACTCACGGTCATGGGCATGGTCGAGAGGTTCCACCGCGAACTCTGGCTAAGCACCCTGGGGAATCGCACCGTCGGCACCGCCGCGCTCGTCCTCGCCGTCCTGATCGTCACGGGCTGGATTCTCTGGCTGCCGCGCCGCGTTTCCCTGCTCGCCAGCCGCCTTCGCCTGCCCTTCGGACAGCAAGGCCGCCAGCTGACCTACAACCTTCATAATACGCTCGGCTTCTACACCGCCGTACCCCTGCTGATTCTCGCTCTGAGCGGAGCCTCCTTCACCTTCAAGGAGAGCGTCCTGGCGTTTTACGGAGCCCTTACCTCCTCGGCGAGTTCCGTGGCGCCCCCACCGCGCGTCACGCCCGTGGAGGGCGCGCCCCTGGCTCTGGATGCCGGGGTCGCGCAGGCCCAAGCGCGCTTCCCGCAGGCGGCGCTCTCGAGCGTTTTCCTTCCGAAATCCCCGCGCGATCCCCTGCGCGTCGTGCTCAAGCAACCCGGCGAAACCCACCCCCTGGGCAAGACCACGGTTTTCGTTGATCCGTACCGGGGAACCGTCCTGGACATCCTTGATCCTGGTGAGGCGCCGACCGCATGGCGGCTGTACTACACGCTCAACTATCCTCTGCATACTGGAGAGCTCGGCGGAATGCCGCTGCGCATCCTCAACATGGCCACCAGCCTCATGCCCGCCTTCCTCTTCGTGACGGGCCTGCTCATCTGGCTGCCGAAACGGAGACGCCCATGATCCCCCTGCTCGCCCTCGACGCAGCGGAATCGGCCTTACTCGACACCCTCACCGCCTCGGATCCCTCGCTGGCTGACGCCGTTCGGCAGCAGTTGCCGACCGCACGAGCCGGCATCATGGAGCGCCTGGTGCTCGCCGTCTACCGCGAGGAACTCGTACGCGAGGCTCACCTCGGCGCCGACCTCACGATCGCCCTTGCCGAAGGCCAGCTATCCGTCCCGATCCGCCACCGGCATGCGTTCAACCGCCTGGAGTTCGCGGGCCCCGTGACGCTTCACTCCGCTGGCGCACGCCGCGACTTGACCCATCCCCGCGAGCTCCTGGCGCTCATCCGGCCGGGGGACCTCGATGACGAGGCCCGCTCGCGCTGGGATCGCTTCGACCAAGAGCTTGGCAACAGCGTCGCGAACTATGCCCTCTCCCTCGCGGGCGCCGCGCGCCGCGAAGCGCATTTGCGTCGCCGCGCGCCGGGATCCTCGGACGCGCTCGACTGGGTCACAACACAGCAAGCAGCGGATCCCCGGTTCAGCCCGCTGGCATTTTTTGAGCAATGGGTCATCGACGGGCATCCCCTGCACCCCGGCGCCAAGATCAAGATGGGGATGAGTCCCGAGGAGGTCATGCGCTACTCCCCCGAGTGGGAGGCCTCGCCGGAACTGGCCCTGGTGGCCGTCCGCCGTCATGCCTGCCACGTGCATGCGCTGGATGCCGTGCGCCCGCTCCACCTCCTCATGCGTGAGTACCCCGAACTCGAGCTCGGCTCCGCGCTCGCCGCCAAGGGCCTCTCGCCGGACGACGTCGAGCTGATCCCCGTCCATCCCTGGCAATACGAGAAGACCCTGCCCGTGATGCATGCCGCGGCGATCGCCGCCGGAGACGTCATCCCGCTCGACGGCCTCGGGATCCCGGCTCAGGCGCTCATGTCCTTTCGCTCCTTCGCGCCAATCCAGCCCTGGGGCTCCGGGAGGCATCACCTCAAGACCGCGGTGAACGTCCAGACGACGGGCGCCGTGCGCACGGTCTCCCCGCAGTCGGCCCAGAACGGCCCCGAGTTCTCGCGGCTCCTCCGCCTGATCTCCGCGCGAGAACAAGCCTTTCATGGTCACTTCCGGGTGCTCGAAGAGCGCTTGGGCATCGCTTACGCCCCCCCGACCTCCGGAGAAGACGCTTCTCTGCTCAGCCGCAACCTCGCCGCCCTCTTCCGGGAGAATCCCGAAGATCACGTGGGCCCCGGGGAGATCGCCATGCCGGGCTCGGCCTTGCTGGCCCGTTCTCCCTTCACCGGCAAGCCCGTGGCACTCGAATTGGTCTCCCGCTTCGCCCGGAATCACGGCCTCCCGGACCTCGCCTCAGCCTCCACGGCCTTCATGCGGCGCTACGCGGCCACCTGCCTGCCGGCCTTCCTCACCCTGATGACCCGCTACGGCCTCAGTCTCGAAGGCCACCTCCAGAACTCGGTAGCGGTCTTTAGGGACGGCATGCCGGTCCGGATGCTCGTCCGCGACTTCGGAGGCGTCCGGATCCTGGGCGATCGCCTGAAAGCCCACGGGCTCGACGCCCAATTCCACCGTGGCTCGGCGACCGTCATCGACGACGTCGCCGATCTTCGCAACAAGCTCTTCTACCCGGTCTTCCAGAACCACCTGGGCGAGCTGATCGCGACCCTGGTCCGGGACGGCGGGGCCGACCCGCATGCGCTCTGGGGGGCTGTCGCCGAGGTCTGCCGGGAAACCTACCGGGTTCTCAAGCAGGACACGGCGCTCTCCCCTCAGGCCGCCGAGGACGAGGCGGCCCTCTTCGCGCCGGGAATCGACCTCAAGGCCATGGTGACCATGCGCCTCAAGGGGGACGTCACCCAGTACACCTTCGCCCAGGTGCCGAATCCCTTGGCCTTTGTTGGGGTGCGCCCAGCGCTTGGCCGAGAAGAAGCCGAGGTCTTGAGCTTCCTGGAGGAGGGGCATCCGGCGATCGCCCCGGCCTACCTGGCCGCGCTTCCCCGGGCCCGGCGCTTCCTCTTGCGGCGTTTGACGGGAGCCCTCCTGCGGGAGCGCATGCTCGACGGCAAGCCCGATGGCGACGGCCTCCGCGTGGACCTCGGGCCCGACGCATGGCTCCATGTTGGGAGAACGACCGAACATGCGTTCAACCGGCTCAGCATCGACGGCGCCGTCAGCCTGACGATGGGCGACCGGACGACCAAACTCGAAGACTCCGCCGAACTCTTGCGCGGCTTGCAGCGCGTGCCTCCGTACCGGGATGCCGACCTGGACTGGGATCGCCTGGAAGCCGAGCTGCGCAACGGAAATGCCAACCTGGCGATGGCGTACGCCTACTGGGAAGCCAAGCGCTCCCGCCTCGCAGAGGACGCCCGCCGGCTCGGCGTCTCGACCAGCCTCACGCTCGCCCTGGCCTTGCGCCGGCGTGAGCCCGACTTCGACGCGGCGCTCTTTTTCGAACGCCTCTGCGTCGAGGGGCATCCGCTTCACCCGGGCACCAAGACCAAAATGGACATGGCTCCGGCAGACGTCTTCCGCTACGCTCCCGAGTTCGACGGCATGGCGGACGTCCGCATGGTTGCCATCCGCCGCGCGCATGCCTTGGCCTCTCACCCCGCCGGGTTCGCGGATTCCAACGCGCTCCTGCTCACCCATCATCCGCAGCTCGCCGCCCCCGTGGCCCAAGCCCTGGCTCAGGCGGGCCTGACGCTCGACGAGGTCCTGCTCGCTCCGGTGCATCCTTGGCAATGGGAGCAAACGCTCTTCACGCTTTATTCTGAGGAAATCGCCCAGGGCCTCGTCATCCCCTTGCCCGAGATCCGGATGGCCTATGCAGCGACCGCTTCCTTCCGCACGCTGGTTCCGCGAGGAAATGCGAAGGGGCTCGTCGTGAAGCTCGCAGTGGATAGCCAGATGACGTCCACCGTGCGATCCATCTCGCCCGCAACGGCCCTCAACGCCCCGCGCTTCAGTGCGCTCATCGAAGAGGTCCTCGCCCGGGAGCCCGAGCTCCATGGGACGTTGCTGCCGGTCTCTGAGCTGGGCGGGGTGAGCTTCGCCTCCGACGATCCGGATCCCGCCCGCCGTGCACGCAAGCAACGAAACCTGACCGTCGTCTGGCGTGAGCGGTTGGCCCCGGTCTCTGAGAATGCCCTGCCGATCGTGGGCTCGGCCCTGTATGCCGAGAGTCCCGTCACCGGCAAGCCCATCCTCATCGAGCTGCTCGACGCCTTCGCCCGCAAGACCGGCTCCCCTTCGTTACAGGAAGCAGCAGGCCCCTTCCTGTCGTGCTACGCATCCTTGCTGCTTCCGGGCGTGCTGACGCTCTTGACCCGCTACGGGATCGCCCTCGAGGGCCACATGCAGAACTGCATCCCGGTCTTCGAGGACGGGATGCCCGTTCGGATGCTCTTTCGGGACTGGGGCGGCGTTCGCATCCACCGCTCCCGGCTCGAGGCGGCAGGCCTGAAAGCGGACTTCGAGGCCCATTCCATCACCGTCACCGACGACCTCACGGAAGCCCGAAACAAGGCCTATTACACGGTCCTTCAAAGCCACCTCGCGGAAATCGTCCTCCAGCTCGCTCGCCATGCCGGCGTCTCCGAGCGCGACCTCTGGCCCATCGTCGCGTCGCTCGCGTGCGAAAGCTTCGCTCGATTGAAAGCCGATCCCCGCCTCGCTGCGGCGGCCCAGGAGGACGAGGCCGCTCTCTTCGCCGAGACCGTTGAGACCAAGGCCCTGACCCGGATGCGCCTCAGCGAGGACGACGGGTACCATTACGCCGCGGTGCCGAACCCGCTCGTCGCGGAGGGGGGCGGGTGCTAGCCTCCCTGAGTCCCTCGAACCGCCTGGGGAGACTGATGGCAGGCACGCTCGTCTCGCGGACCGGGGAATGGATGGACCTGGTCACCCTGAACTGGGTGGCCTTGCAGATGACCAACTCGCCGCTCCATCTCGGGCTCATCAACGCCTGCCGGCTAGTGCCCACCTTCCTCATGAGCCTTCCCGCAGGAATCCTAGCGGATCGCTACGATCGCGGCCACTTGCTGCTGTTGACCCAGGCCTTGAGCGCTGCCTTGACCCTTTTGCTGGCCTTTGCCGCCGCCGCATCGACCTCGTTCTGGCTCTTCGCCGCCGTGGTGACCCTGCGCGCCATGGCCTCGGCCATGGACGCCCCGATTCGCTCGGCCCTGGTGCCGCAACTGGTGGGCCCGGATCAGGTCTCGCGGGCCGTCGCCCTCCAGTCCACCCTGCTGAGCATGTCGCGAATCCTGGGACCGGCCCTCGGAGGCATCCTCATGGGCGTACTGGGGGCTCCCGCGGTCTTCGCGATCAGCGCAGGCCTCATCGCGCTCGCCCTTCCCCTGACCGCCGGCCTTCGCTCGGACGCCCCGCGACGCCCCGCGTCCCGGGCGACGCTCTCCGAAGCGCTCGACTACCTCAAAGGCGAGCCCTTGCTCCAGGCCCTGATGCTCCTGGCCATCGTCCCGATGATCTTCGGTTTCCCCTACACGGCGATGATGCCGCTCTTCGTGCGAGACGTCATCGGGCTGGGGCCTCAAGGCCTCGGCATCCTGCTTTCGGTAACGGCCATCGGGGCCTTACTCGGATCCGGCAGGCTCTCGGTCATGGGAGAGGGCCCTCATGTCGGCCGTTGGCTAATCCTCTCGCTCCTGGCCTTCGGCGGCTCGCTCATGCTACTCATGCAGACGCGCTCGCTCCCGGCCGCTGCCCTCGTCATGGGGCTCGTTGGCCTTACAGGACAGACCTACCGTACCCTCAGCCGTATCTCGCTCCAGACCCGCGTTCCCGATCACCTGAGAGGCCGAGTGATGAGCATCGCCCTCATGGATCGCGGTTTCATCCCCCTTGGAGCCCTCTTTATCGGCCTGGTGGCCGGCTGGGCCGGCGCTTGGGCCGCAGGGATGGCGATGGGGGTCGGCTGCATCGGGATCACCGTCTTGGTTCTCATGCGAAGCCGCTCGCTACTTCGGTTGTAGGCGCGCCCCACCAAAGCCTTATTGACTTGTGCTAGCGCATTCTCACAGAACTCGAGGCCCAGGTGTATCCTGGGCCTCGGTAATGATGGGGTTTTAGACGTTGAGGGGAGCGTGCTCGGGTTCGAAGGTGAAGCCTTCGGCCCCGTAGCTGACCAAGACCGTCTGACCGGAACGAAGGGTCTGGTCCAGGAGCCGGCGCCCCAGGGGGGACTCGATCTGGCGTTGGATGACCCGGCGGATGGGTCGGGCTCCGTAGGCCGGCTCGTAGCCAAGCTGGGCGATCGCCTCCTTGGCCTCGGGCGTCAGCTTCAGCGCGACGCCTTGCGCCCTGAGCTTGGCCTCGGTCTTGGCGAGCAGCAAGTCGATGATCTGCATCAAATCCGCCTGGGTGAGCGACTTGAAGGCGATGATCTCGTCGATTCGGTTGAGGAACTCCGGCCGGAAGACCCCCTTCAGCGCCTCATAGGCCTCCTCCTTTTGCTTGCTCCAAGGGCGATCCTCGGCCTCGGTCGGCGGCCGGAAACCGAGGGATTCCGTGGCCATGTGCTGGGCTCCGACGTTGGACGTCATCAGGATCAGCGTGTTCTTGAAGTCCACCGTCCGGCCCTGGCTATCGGTCAGGCGGCCGTCGTCCAGAATCTGCAAGAGCAGGTTGAAGACGTCGGGATGCGCTTTCTCGATCTCGTCGAAGAGCACGACCGAATAGGGACGACGGCGCACGGCCTCGGTGAGCTGGCCGGCCTCGTCGTGGCCGACGTACCCCGGAGGGGCGCCGACCAGCCGAGAAACCGTGTGCTTCTCGCCGTACTCGCTCATGTCGAAGCGGATCATGGCCCCTTCGTCGTGGAACATGAAGTCGGCGAGGGCGCGCGCGGTCTCGGTCTTGCCCACCCCGGTCGGCCCGATGAAGAGGAACGACCCGATGGGGCGGTTGGGATCCTTGAGGCCCGAGCCAGCGCGGCGCAGAGCCTCGGCGATCGCCGCCACCGGCTCCTCCTGGCCGATCACCCGGCGCCCGAGGAGGCTCTCCGCTTCCAAGAGACGCTCGGCATCGGACTTCGAGAGGCGAACGGCGGGGATGCCGGTCCACTCGCTGACCACCACGGCGATCGCATCGGCCGTAACCTGCGGGACGACGGTTCCGGTTTCGGCTTTCCATTCCTTGCGCAGAGCCTCCAGCTCCGCACTCAGCGCCTCCACCTCGGCCTTTCGACGCGAAGCCTCATCGAAGCGCTCGCTTCGCACGGCCGCTTCCTTCTCGCGGCGGGCCTCGTCCAGCTTTCCTTCGAGCTCCTTGAGCCGGTCGGGACCGGTAGCCCCCGCGAGGCGAATCATCGCGGCGGCCTCGTCCAAGAGGTCGATGGCCTTGTCGGGAAGGAAGCGATCCGTCACGTAGCGCTCCGAGAGCGTCACGGCAGCGGCGAGGGCCTCCTCGGCAATCTTGACCCGGTGATGGGCCTCGTAGGAATCCCGCAAGCCGCGCAGGATCGTCAGCGCCTCCTCGGCCGTGGGCTCCCCGACCTTGACCGGCTGGAAACGGCGCTCGAGCGCGGCGTCCTTTTCGATATGCTTGCGGTACTCGTCGAGGGTGGTGGCTCCGACGCAGCGCAATTCTCCCCGGGCCAAAGCCGGCTTCAGGAGATTGGCGGCATCCGTGCCTCCTTCGGCCGAGCCGGCCCCAACGACCGTGTGAAGCTCATCGATGAAGAGAATGACGTCTTCCTTCTGCTTCAAGGACTCAATCAGGCCCTTGAGGCGCTCCTCGAACTCCCCGCGGAACTTGGTACCCGCCAAGAGACTCCCGAGGTCCAGGGCGAGAACCTGAGCATTCCTCAGGGTTTCGGGCACTTCTCCGGCCACGATCCGCTGGGCGAGCCCTTCGGCGATCGCGGTCTTGCCGACCCCGGGCTCACCGACCAGAACGGGGTTGTTCTTGGTCTTGCGCGAGAGGATCCGGATGACCCGCTCGATCTCCGAGTCGCGGCCCACGACCGGATCGACCTTTCCCGCGACGACCCGGGCGTTCAGGTTGGTGGTGTAGGGAAGCTCGGCCTCCGACGCGGAACGAGGCGAGCCAGATGCCTGGCCCTCCTGAGGCTTGAAGGCACGCGGCTGGCGGAGCCCCGCCAGCAACTGGGCCGCAAGGCTTTCACCTTCGTGGAGGATGCCCGCGAGCAGGTGGTCGGGAGCAATGACGCCCGCGCCCTGCTGATGGGCAATCTGGCCGGCAAGACGCATGGCCTGCTTCATCCGGGGGCTGAGCTCGACGGCCTCAGCCGAGAGGGGCTCGCGCTGGGGAATGGCCGTTGAGATGGCCTCACTAACCTCAGTTGACTTTAGTCCACTTTCAGCAAGTTTTTTGCCGGTCTCGCTGCCGGAGGTGAGGATGCCGAGGAGGACGAACTCGGGGCCGGCTTCCGGGCAGCCGCGTTCGGCCGCCCAGGCGCATGCGGCTTTGAGGGAGACGAGGGCTTCCTCCGAGAGGGTCATCGGAGCGAGACGCCGAGGGGACGCGGTCTGACGGCGCTCTCCGACTCCCTGGCCTTCTGCGCAGGCGGAGCAGAGCTTCCAGGTTTGCTGATGGCCGTTGAGGGAGACGCGGTAGACCATGGTGGCGGGCTGGGACGCGCAACGCTGACAGAGCATCGGAATCCTCCTTTGGACTGCGGAGGGACAACCCCTCGTCTGAGCACATCAGGAGGATAATAACTTGAGTACGGTATTGTCAAGTACCCTGCTATTAACCTCAGGCCGATCACTGATTGCATGAGAAAAGACCCCCGGGAAACCCGGGGGCCTGAAGGGGGCGTCCGTTAGACGAGTGCGGCAGCCTTCTTGAAGAAAGCCTTCGACTTCTCGGTCTCGGGGATGATCGTGTCCTTACCGGGCTTCCAGTCGGCGGGGCAGACTTCGCCGTAGGTCTCGAAGTGGGTGAGGGCATCGACCATGCGGAGGGTCTCGTCGACCGAGCGGCCCAGGGGCAGGTTGTTGACGACCATGTGCTGGATGACGCCGTTCTTGTCGATCAGGAAGAGACCGCGGAAGGCGACGCCGTCGTTCTCGAGCAGGACGCCGTAGTCACGGGAGATCTGCTTGGTGAAGTCGGCGACGAGGGGGTAGGTGAGGCCCTCGATGCCGCCCTCTTCGCGCTTGGTGTTGGTCCAGGCGAGGTGCGAGAAGTGCGAGTCGGTCGAGATGCCGATCACTTCGGTGTTCCGCTTGCGGAACTCTTCGATGGCGTTCGAGAACGCGAGGATCTCGGTGGGGCAAACGAAGGTGAAGTCGAGGGGGTAGAAGAACAGGACGACGTTCTTGCCCTTGTAGTCGGCCAGGGAGACCTGCTTGAACTGGCCGTTGACGACGGCGTTGGCCTTGAACTCGGGAGCAGTCATCTGAGGTTGGAGCATGATTTCCTCCTAAATGCTGGGTGTGGACAACGTTGAAGGCCTCAGGGGGCCTGGCCCCGGCGCCAAGCGGGCCGGGGGCTTGAAGCGGGTTTTAGACCGAGGCGGTCGCGCCGGCGTGCAGGGCGGCGACCCAGCGCTCGGCGTCGATGGCGGCCATGCAGCCGGTCCCGGCGGCGGTGATCGCCTGGCGGTAGACCGAGTCCTGGACGTCGCCCGCGGCGAAGACGCCTTCGATGTTGGTGCGGGTGGTGCCGGGCTGGGTGACGAGGTAACCGTGGTCATCCATGTCGAGCTGGCCCTTGAAGAGGTCCGTGGTGGGCTTGTGGCCGATGGCGACGAAGACGCCGTCGGTCGGGCGCTCGGTCATCTCGCCGGTCTGGGTGTTACGCAGGCGGACGGCCTTCACGGTCTCGGTGCCATGGTCGAGGATGTCGTCGACGGCCGAGTTCCAGACGAACTGGATCTTGGGGTTGTCGAAGGCGCGCTGCTGCATGATCTTGGACGCACGCAGCGTGTCGCGGCGGTGGACGACGGTGACCGAGTTGCACATGTTGGCGAGGAAGTTGGCTTCCTCCATGGCGGTGTCGCCGCCGCCGACGACGATGACGTCCTTGCCGCGGAAGAAGAAGCCGTCACAGGTGGCGCAGGCGGAGACGCCGCGGCCCTGGAGGCGCATCTCGGCGTCGATGCCCAGCCAGAGGGCGGAGGCACCGGTGGCGATGATGATGGCCTGCGCTTCGTGGAGCTGGTCCTTGCTGTCCCAGACCTTGAAGGGGCGCTGCGAGAAGTCGACGCGGGTGATGACGTCGGTGACGATGCGGGTGCCGAAGCGCTCGGCCTGCTGGCGGAAGAGCTGCATCATCTCGGGGCCTTGGACTCCCTGGGGGAAGCCGGGGTAGTTCTCGACGTCGGTGGTGATCATCAGCTGGCCGCCGGGCGCGCTACCTTCGAAGAGGATCGGGTTGAGGTTGGCGCGGGCGGCGTAGATCCCGGCGGTGTAGCCGGCGGGACCGGCTCCGATGATGAGGACGTTATTGACCATGGTGACCTCGATTGGCTAGGCGTTGCGATCGGACGAGGAAAGGGGCATCAGCTCGGACTTCCGGCGGGGCGATTGCGCTTGCCGCGCAGCAGCACTTCCACCGCGCGGACCTGGTAGTCCTGGGTCAGGACCGGGTCCAGGCGGACATCGACGGGATCGACGTCGAGAAGCTCGCCGGTCTCCTCGTCGAGGAAGTGGAAATGCGAGCTGAGGTTATTGTCGTAGAGGACAGCCTCGCTATGCGGCAAACGCAGCTCGCGCAGCAAACCCGCGTCCACCAGGATGCGAAGCGTGTTGTAGACGGTGGCGAGGCTCATCTTGGGGAAGTTCTGATCCACCCAGAGCTTCACGTCCTCGGCGCTCGGATGCTCGGCATCACAGAGGACGAAGCGGCAGATCGCGATCCGCTGGGCGGTCGCGTTGATCCCGCTGCGCTTGAGCACCGCTTCAATCTGATCCGGACTGAGACAGGAAGGTTTAATCGCCATAGATGTAGAATAGTTCTAAGCTCTAAGGGAGTCAAGCCTGACGCCGGGTGAGCCTGACGTCAGGCTAGCCATCCTCTCCCATGTCCTGAGGAGGCGGCAAGTAGGCCTCTTCGGCCGAGGCGGGCGGAGCCGCGGGAGTCTCATGGACCTTCTCCGAGAAGTACTCCTCGGAGCCCTCGCGCGGCACGCGCACCTCCGGTTCACGCTGCATGCTCATGCCATGCCTCCTTCCTTCGCCTCATCCTCGCAGCGAAGAGCAAGGGTCAACAAGGGCGTCTTGGCAAAAGTTCCCGGGCCGTTCGGAGCGGTCGTTCAAGCATTTGCCCCCTTCCGGCATCGGAAGGGGGCAAATCGAAGCCTAGTAGGGCAGTTCGGGAAGCGACTGATCCGCCAGAGGCTCGCCCGTGAGCGCCTTCATGAACTCCACGAGGTCCGCCTTCTCATTCACTGTCAGCTTGAGAGGCACCATCAGGGGGCTCTTGTTGGGAACGTTCTCACCGCCCTTGTCGTAGTGCTCCACCAATTCCTCGAGGGTCGCGATCGAGCCGTCATGCATGTACGGCGCCGTCAAGGCCGCGTTCCGCACGGTCGGAGTCTTGAAGGCTCCCAGGTCCTGCGGGTTCTGGGTCACGTCGAAGCGGCCCTTGTCGGCGGTCCCCGAACCCTTCACGCCGATGTTGTGGAACTTGCTGTCCGAGAAGTTGGGGCCCGAGTGACAGGTGATGCAGAGGGCCTTGGTGGTGTAGAGCTGGTAGCCGCGCTTGGCCGACTCGCTCATCGCCGCATCGTCGCCGGCCGCCCAGCGGTCGAAGGACGAGTTGCCCCGGACGATCGTGCGCTCGTAGGTGGCGATCGCCTTGGCGATGTTGTCGAAGCTGACCGGCTCGCCGAAGACCTTCTGGAAGCGATCCGCGTACTCCGGGATGCCCTGCAGCCGCTTCACGACCACCTCAGGCTTCGCGTTCATCTCGACCGGAGAGGTGATGGGGCCCTTGGCCTGCTCCTCGAGGGTCGCCGCCCGGCCATCCCAGAACTGATGGGTGTAGTAGGCCGAGTTCAGGACCGTCGGAGAATGCCGGCCCAGCAGCTGGTCGCCCACGCCCACGGACAGGCCGACGCCCTCTCCCCACCCAAAGCTGGGATTATGGCAGGTCGCGCACGAAACCCGCTCCGTGCCCGAAAGCCGGGTGTCGAAGTAGAGCATCTTGCCCAGTTCCACCTTCGATGGGGACATGGGGTTGTCCACCGGATGCTCAACCGGAGGCAAGGGCCCCAGGCCACCTGCCAGCTGACGTGCGACCTTCTGCTTGCTGGTGCCTGAGGAGGCCTGGTCGGAGCTCGGCTGGCAACCGGCCAGGAGCAAGGATGCGGCGAGGAACGAATACAGGATTGGTTTCATCTGACCTCCATGCGGGCAGCGCGTTGCTACCCTAGACAATCAAGCCTTCCTAGTTTTAGAATAATTCTAAAACACTGTCAAGCCCTCAAGGCCTGGGTTGTGGCGATTATAATGGAAGCAACGCCCGTCCCATACCGTAATAAATCAGGAGATTGCCCCCATGATCGAACCCGGATCCCTTGCTCCAGACTTCCGCCTCAAGGGCATCGACGCCCAGGGGAACGAAAGCGAGTACCAGCTCTCGGAGCTGCTCAAAGCAGGTAAACCCGTCGTCGTCTTCGCCTATCCTCGAGACAACACCCCCGGCTGCACGACCGAGGCCTGCGACTTCCGCGACCGCGCCTCGGCCTTCGACGGCCGCGCCATCGTGCTCGGCGTCAGCGCTGACAGCCTGGAGAGCCACCGCAAGTTCCAGACCAAGCATGGCCTCAACTTCCCCCTGCTCAGCGATCCCGACAAACAGATGCTCTCCGCTTACGGGGCGTGGGGGGAAAAGAAGCTCTACGGCAAGGTCTCCTTGGGCATCATCCGCTCGACCTTCGTCATCCACCCGGACGGCACGCTCGCCAAGGCCTACCGCAACGTGAAGGTCAACGGGCACGCCGAGAAGGTCCTCGGCGAGCTTTAAGCTAAGGGCCCTTCGGGCTCAGGTCAGGCCGTGAATCAGCCGCTCGGCGGCATGATCCTGATGAATGACCTCCAGGAAGAAGGCCGTGAACTCCGACCTCGGAGGGAGGCCCTCCTGCTCCAGGCGCTCCGCGAGCCGTGCCATCGCCTCGCGGAGCGGCCCAGGCCGTGACGTCCGTAAGGCCTCCAGCAAGAACGGCACGGCTCCGGCCTGATCCTCGAGGGTCGCCAGCTCCGGCTCCAGCCAATGGTCCAAGGGGACCCAGCGCCCCTCGAGCGCAAAGATCAAACGCGACAAGGCCTTCACCCCGCGCGCCACGATCAGCGTGGCCGCTGCGTCGAAACCGCGCTTCAGGCATTTCTCCGCGCGGGCGGCCGCCAAGTACACGTCCACGAACCCATGGCGCAGCCGGGCGGCCCGAAACTCCGCCGGCATGGCCCCTGCCGCCGCCACGGCCCGTCCGACCCGGCCGTCGCGATCAAAGAGCAAGACATCCCCCTCGTAGGGCCAATGGTCGAGGTCCCGGGGTGACGCAGCCTTGCCCTCCAGATCCGAAATCGACGTCATGTAGGCGTCGTAAATGAGCTTCCGGAGCGCTCCGTCCTCGTCCGCCCGGATGACCGAGCAGGCCGTCGGATGAAGCCGCGCATGGGCCTCGTCGCTCAGGATCACTTCCAGGTCGTCGTCCGAAAGCGCGTCCCCGTTGCCACGGCTCTTGGAGCCGACCATGATGACCCCCAGCACGTCCGGATCGGCCTTCCAGCGCGACAGTTGCTCTTGGGTCTCGTCAAATAACGCCTGCATCATTCAAACCCCTTGCTTCGCCTTGGCAGCTTCCCATGCGACGAGGACCTCCCGTTCCCGATCGGGGGAGAGACCCACCTTTCGCCCTTCCCAGGCCTGACCTCGCGCCCACGCCTCGGTATCCCGTACGGTCTGCGCCAGCGACCGGTAGGTCAACCCCGCCCCTTGGGCTTTGCGGCTTGAGATGGCGTTGAATCCCGCCGACGCGCGAGGCGCTCCAGGTCGTGCTCGCGATCGCCCGTGACGACCTCGATCCCGGGGAAGAGGCCCGGATTGGTCTGCCCCCGATGGAAGAGCGTGAGTGTGTGCCCTCGGGCGATCGCCGCCTCCACGAGATGTCTCCTGACGAACTTCGTGCCTCCGAGAACGAGTATCTTCAACCGCCCCCTCCTCGCTGCTGCTACTCAAGGCATACCCAGCTTCATTGCCCTATCGGCGGAAAATCCCAGGCCCCACGGCCCGCAGAGGGCTGGGCAGAGCGCGGTGGTAAGGTATCATGCGAAGAAGGGATGGGCCCAGGCCCGGAAAGGGGGCATGCCGACGCCATGAGCGCGTTTTACGAGGAAATCTACCGCGCCGTTCGCGCGATCCCACCCGGTCGGGTAACGACCTACGGGACGATTGCCGCCATGGTCGGACGCCCGATGGCCGCCCGAGCCGTCGGCTACGCATTGCGCGCCCTTCCCGAGGGCTCGGACGTGCCGTGGCACCGGGTGATCAATGCGCAGGGCCGAATCAGCCTGACGGCCCGCCACCCGCATGAAACCGACTTTCAGCGCCACCGCTTGGAGCGCGAAGGCATCGTTTTCGATGTGGAGGATCGGGTGGACCTGCATACCTACGGCTGGGCGGGCCGGTTGCCCGACCCCGGAGCCTCCCCCCGGGACTAGCGCCGTCGCGCCGCTTCGACCGCAGGCTTCTCCTCGGGAGCGAAGGTGACGGTCATCATGTCGCGCTTGGTCGTCATCAAGGCAAGGGCGATGCCGAGCACCACGCCGTAGACCAGGTGCCCGAAGAAGAAGGTGGCGGTCCCGAAGACCGGCTGCAAGCCCGCCAGGTACACGCCGCCGAAGCCGAAGAACATCCAGACGAAGGTGGAGTAGACGAAGCCCGAAACCGCCTGCCAGAGCACCGATCGGGCCTGAGGGGCCATGTAGGCCTCGACGAAGGCTCCGAAGACCACTCCCAGCGCGGCGCTGATGATCGCGTGGATGGCGAGACCCGTCAGGCTCTGGGCAGCCACGAAGTCCGCGGCGGGCAGCAGTCCGGGTACCGGCCGGAAGTTTGGAAGCACGGTGGCGATACCGTTGGCCGGGAACCACCAGCCAAGCCCGATCGCCGAGTACGAGGCCATCAGGAAGAGCATCATCGCGGCACCGCCGATGAGACCCGCCACCGCCGTTTTGGCCCACCACCCCTTGGGGCGGCCGTCGGGGCCCGGTTCATTCGCCCAACTCATCGTCACTCTCCTCAGTTTCGCCAAGGTCCTTGAGGATGAATCATAGAGGGGGGACCTTGCGACGACAACACGCAGTCAGGAGTCAAAATGGAAGGCCCTCCCCAGTGGGGAGGGCCTTCCGGGCGATGCGGCTCGCGTTCCGTGGGGGCTTTAGAACTGGTACTGGAGTCCGAGACGACCCTGGACGATGAACTGGCGGCTCAGGCTGCCGACGCCAGTCGTGAGGTACGAGGTCTGGTCGGGCTGGTTGATCAGGTTGTAGTTGCCGATCTTGG